>Ga0213821_1000039_pt1 | contig 90825 bp, 88 predicted proteins | sample MC6MC0909MG_FD_179894 | JGI IMG/M metagenome (GOLD analysis project Ga0213821, IMG submission 179894) | Enriched soil aggregate microbial communities from Iowa State University, Ames, United States - MC6-MC0909-MG | ecosystem: Environmental > Terrestrial > Soil > Unclassified | place: USA: Iowa...
GAGATCCGCACCCCGCTCAACGGCATGCTGGGCATGATCGCGCTGGCCCTGGACAGCCCGCTGGCGGCCGAGCAGCGCCAACAGCTGTCGATAGCCCACGACTCGGGCAAGGTGCTGGTGGAACTGCTCAACGATATCCTCGATCTGTCCAAGTTCGACGCAGGCCAGCTGGAGCTGGAGCGAATTGCCTTCGATATGGGAGCGATGGTCGAAGACACCGCCAACCTGCTGTCGCAGAACGCCGCGAGCAGTGTCGAGCTGACTTGCCTGATCGCTCCAGACTTCCCCAGCACGGTGCTGGGCGACCCGACCCGGGTACGGCAGATCGTCAGTAACCTGCTGTCCAACGCGCTCAAGTTCACCCGCTTTGGCCGGGTCGATGTGCGCCTGATGCCTATCGTCGGTGGCGTACGCCTGGAAGTCAGCGATACCGGCATCGGCATCCCCGAAGAAGCCCAAGTGCGCATTTTCCAGCCCTTCACCCAGGCCGGCGCTGGCATCACCCGCCAATACGGCGGCACGGGCCTTGGCCTGGCGCTGACACGCAACCTGTGCAAGGCCATGCAGGGTCACTTGCACATTCATTCGCAAACCGGCTTTGGCAGCCGCTTCAGTGCCGACCTGCCGCTACCGACCCACACCGAGGCGATTGCGCCGGCGCCGCTGCGCGGCCAGGTGGTGGCGCTGAGCAAGCCTGGCAGCGGCTTGTCGGAGCTATTGTCCGGGCTGCTGCCTGGCTGGGGCCTGGCTCTCACCCGGCTGGACGATGCCGCTGAGCTGCATCACAGCGCCCTGGATCTGCTGATCACCGATGACGTGGAGCATCTGCTGGATCTGCGCCCTGCGGTCACAGTGCCGATTTTGCTGGTAACCGCCTACGGCAATTTCCTTCCCGGCGAAGAGGCCCAGCGCCTGGCACCGTTGGTGCAACTGGCGCGGCCGTTGGCGCGCAATGCGCTGTATCAGACGCTGCGGCGAATGCTTCAAGGGGGCGCGCCAGATGCCCCACTGCCACACGAATTCCCCAAGCTGCACGAGCGCCGGGCGCGCATCCTGCTGGTAGAGGACAACCCGGTCAACCAGCTGGTGGCCAAGGGCATGCTGGGCAAGCTCGGTTGCGATGTACTGCTCGCCACCCAAGGCGCGCAAGCCTTGGAGGTGCTGGAGCAGGAAGATGTCGACATGGTGCTGATGGACTGCAACATGCCGATCATGGACGGCTATGAAGCCAGCCGGCGAATTCGCCAGAGCGGTCGTTGGCCGCAGTTGCCAATCGTCGCCCTGACCGCCAATGCCATGCCCGAGGAGCGCGAACGCTGCCGCGCGGCGGGCATGGATGACTACCTGGCCAAACCGTTTCGCCGTGAAGAACTACTGGCACTGATCGAGCACTGGGTGCCGGTCAGCGGTTGAGCAGCGGTTCGATGGCGGCCTTGAGCGCTTCAGGCTTGGTCGCTGGAGCAAAGCGGGTGACCTTGCCACTGACCGGGTCGAGCAGGAACTTGGTGAAATTCCACTTGATCTTCTGCGTGCCCAGCAGGCCAGGGGCGCGTTTTTTCAGCTCGACGAACAGCGGGTGGGCGCCGGGGCCGTTGACCTCGATCTTGCGCATCAACGGGAAGCTCACACCAAAGCGCGATTCGCAGAACGTGGCGATCTCGCGCGCATCGCCGGGTTCCTGCTTGCCGAACTGGTTGCAGGGGAACCCGACGATCACCAGGCCACGCTCGCGGTAGTCCTGCCACAGCTGCTCCAGGCCTTTGTACTGCGGGGTGAAGCCGCATTGGCTGGCAGTGTTCACCACCAGCACAGCCTTGCCCTGGAAATCGCCCAGCAGCTTGTGCTCGCCGGTCAGGGTAACGCAGGGAATATCCAGCAACGAGTCAGCCATTGGCGCTCTCCGGTCAGTCACGCGGTTTGAAATCCAGGCACACCGAGTTGATGCAATAGCGCAGCCCGGTCGGTGGCGGGCCATCAGGGAAAACATGCCCCAGGTGGGCATCGCACCGGGCGCAGGTGACCTCGGTGCGAATCATGCCGTGGGAGGTATCGCGAATCTCGATCATCGCGCTCTGCGCGATCGGCTCATAGAAGCTTGGCCAGCCACAGCCGGAATCGAACTTGGCCTGCGCATCGAACAGCGCCAGGTCGCAGCAGATGCAATGGTAGACGCCAGCGCGCTTCTCGCTGTTGTACTTGCCACTGAAGGGCCGCTCGGTGCCCTTCAGACGACAGACCTGATACTGCGCAGGGTCGAGCATCTCGCGCCATTCTTCCAGGGTTTTGTCGATCTTTTGCATGTAGGAACCTCGGCAGGCTGAATTTCACGCCGCGCCGTCTTTTCCAGGGCGCGGGTGGCACGTATATTAGTTGGCTTCGTGTGCCAGGCCTCAAGTCTGGCACCCGCGCCACGCCCTTTCAAACCTTTCGACGGCGGCGCCTGCGACTTCTCAATCGGGATCACATCATGCAGTTCAGTAAATCGAACAAGCTCGCCAATGTCTGCTACGACATTCGCGGCCCAGTGCTCAAGCACGCCAAACGCCTGGAAGAGGAAGGCCACCGCATCCTCAAGCTGAACATCGGCAACCCGGCGCCGTTTGGCTTCGAGGCGCCGGACGAGATCCTCCAGGACGTAATCCGCAACCTGCCGACCGCCCAGGGCTACAGCGACTCCAAAGGCCTGTTCAGCGCACGCAAGGCCGTCATGCAGTACTGCCAGCAAAAAGAAATCGAAGGCGTGACCATCGAGGACATCTACCTCGGCAACGGCGTCTCCGAGCTGATCGTGATGTCGATGCAGGCCCTGCTCAACAATGGCGACGAGGTGCTGATCCCAGCGCCTGACTACCCTCTGTGGACCGCTGCGGTGAGCCTGGCGGGCGGCAAGCCGGTGCACTACCTGTGCGACGAGCAGGCCGACTGGTTCCCTGACCTCGAAGACATCAAGGTCAAGATCACCCCCAACACCAAGGCGCTGGTGATCATCAACCCGAACAACCCAACGGGCGCGGTGTACTCCAAGGAGCTGCTGCTGGGCATGCTCGAGCTGGCTCGCCAGCACAATCTGGTGGTGTTCTCCGACGAGATCTACGACAAGATCCTCTACGACGAAGCCGTGCACATCAGCACCGCCTCGCTGGCGCCTGACCTGCTCTGCCTGACCTTCAACGGCTTGTCCAAGTCGTACCGGGTGGCGGGCTTCCGCTCCGGCTGGCTGATCATCTCCGGGCCCAAGCACCACGCCCAGAGCTACATCGAAGGCATCGACATGCTGGCCAACATGCGCCTGTGCGCCAACGTGCCGGCCCAGCACGCGATCCAGACCGCCCTGGGCGGCTACCAGAGCATCAATGACCTGGTGCTGCCGCCTGGCCGCCTGCTGGAGCAGCGTAACCGCACATATGAACTGCTCAATGCCATCCCTGGGGTGAGCTGCGTCAAGCCGATGGGCGCGCTGTATGCCTTCCCACGGATCGATCCGAAGGTGTGCCCGATCCTCAATGACGAAAAGTTCGCGCTGGATTTGCTGCTGTCGGAGAAGCTGCTGATCGTTCAAGGCACCGCGTTCAACTGGCCGTGGCCGGACCACTTCCGCGTGGTGACCTTGCCGCGGGTGGATGACCTGGAGCAGGCGATCGGGCGGATTGGCAACTTCTTGCGTACCTATCAGCAGTAATTGAGCTTGGGGCCGCCTTGTGGCCCCATTCAATGCTTGTCTAACACTGAGAATCTTCTTACATCCTGCAACGCTCTATCCCACAAGCCGGTCAGTTTCCTCTGCCATACTCCGCGCTACACAGTTTGAAATAGTCGACCGGTTGAATCGGCGTCACCTCCCCCTTATATACCCCGCAGTACGCAACATTTTTATCCGTCAGGAGAACGTAACAACCATGATGCGCATCTTGTTGTTTGTAGCCACCAACCTTGCGGTGGTGCTGGTTGCAAGCATTACCCTGAGCCTGTTTGGCTTCAATGGGTTCATGGCGGCCAACGGGGTTGATCTCGACCTCAGCCAGCTGCTGGTGTTCTGCGCCGTGTTCGGCTTCGCTGGCTCGCTGATCTCGCTGTTCATCTCCAAGTGGATGGCGAAGATGAGCACCGGCACGCAAATCATCACCCAGCCGCGCACCCGCCACGAACAGTGGCTGCTGCAAACGGTCGAGGAGCTGTCGCGCGAAGCCGGCATCAAGATGCCCGAAGTGGGTATCTTCCCGGCTTACGAGGCCAACGCCTTCGCCACCGGCTGGAACCGTAACGACGCGCTGGTGGCAGTGTCCCAAGGCCTGCTGGAGCGTTTCTCGCCCGATGAAGTGCGCGCGGTCCTGGCTCACGAAATCGGCCACGTAGCCAACGGCGACATGGTCACCCTGGCACTGGTGCAAGGCGTGGTGAACACCTTCGTGATGTTCTTCGCGCGCATCATCGGCAACTTCGTCGACAAGGTGATCTTCAAGAACGAAGAAGGCCAAGGCATCGCCTACTACGTAGCGACCATCGTCGCCGAGCTGATCCTGGGCATCCTGGCCAGCATGATCGTCATGTGGTTCTCGCGTCGCCGCGAGTACCGTGCCGACGAAGCCGGCGCCCAGCTGGCCGGCACCGCCGCAATGATCGGCGCCCTGCAGCGCCTGCGCGTAGAGCAAGGCATGCCGGTGCACATGCCCGACACCCTCAAGGCGTTCGGCATCAATGGCGGCCTCAAGCAAGGCCTGGCGGGCCTGCTGATGAGCCACCCGCCGCTGGAAGAGCGGATCGAGGCGCTGCGTCGCCGCGGCTGATCCCCCACCAGCAATTAGAAAGGGCGACTTCGGTCGCCCTTTTTTGTGGCTCAGTGGTGTAGCCGATAAACCCGCTCGAACAGGCTCGTCACCCCAGCCTGCTGAAACTTCGGGCTCTGCCCGATAATCTGCTCTTGCTGCACCTGCTCGACCTGCCAGCCGCGCAGGCCAGCGCGCACCTCTCTATCGGCCACCGAAAACGGCGGCCCGTCCACACGGGCCTGCTCGTAGTCGAGTGTCACCAGCACGCCCCGGCAGCCTGCTGGTAGCAGTTCGGACAGCAGTGCCATGTAGCGATGGCGCATGTCCCGGGGCAAGGCGATCAGCGCAGCGCGGTCATAAAGGCCTGCGCAATCGACAACATCGTCAGGCTGCAAGGCAAAGAAATCGCCACACCATAGTTCCACCTCAGCACTGCGCCAGACTTCGAAGGCGCCCTGCTGCGACACCTGCGCCTGCAAGCCATGCTCAGCAAAGAAGTCCTCTACCGCCCGCCTCGACAATTCCACGCCCAACACCCGATAGCCTTGGGCCGCAAGCCAGATCATATCCAGGCTCTTGCCACACAACGGCACCAGCACCCGACTGCCCGGCGCTAGCTCAGCGAGCGGCCAGTGCGCTTGCAGATAGGGGTTGACCTCGGCCTGGTGAAAGCCAATCTGGTTGTCGGCCCATTTTTTGTGCCAGAACGCCGGCTGCATGTTCGCTCCCGATTTTTCGATAGTTCGCGGTGAAAACTTATATTGGATCTCGATCTTCAACTGATCGAAGATGGCTGCATCTTAACTGTCAGGACCCCGCCATGCTGCCCAGCCTGTTCATTTCTCATGGATCGCCCATGCTCGCCCTGCAACCTGGCGCCAGTGGGCCGGCCTTGGCGGCATTGGCCAACGCCTTACCCCGGCCGAAAGCCATCGTGGTGGTCTCGGCGCACTGGGAGAGCCGTGAGCTGCTGGTGATGAGTAACCCGCAGCCGCACACCTGGCATGACTTCCACGGTTTCCCCCCGGCGCTGTACGCAGTGCAATACCCAGCGCCAGGCGAACCTGAGCTGGCTCGCAAGATCAGCGCGCAATTGATCGCTGCGGGCCTGCCGGCGCGTCTGGATGAGCAGCGCCCATTCGATCATGGTGCCTGGGTGCCGTTGTCGCTGATGTACCGCAATGCAGGCATCCCGGTCGTGCAGGTTTCTCTGCCCAGCCAGGGCGGGCCTCGCCTGCAACTGGAGGTGGGCCAGGCCCTGGAGCCGCTGCGCCACGAAGATATTCTGCTGATCGGCTCGGGCAGCATCACGCACAACCTGGGCGAGTTGGACTGGCACGCCGGGCCCGATGCGATCGAGCCTTGGGCACTGGCGTTTCGTGATTGGGTAGTCGACAGACTCAAGGAAGATGACCGCCCTGCCCTGCTCGACTACCGCCAGCAGGCGCCGCATGCGCTGCGCAATCATCCCAGTGATGAGCATTTGCTGCCGCTGTTCTTTGCCCTGGGCGCGGGTGACAAGTTTGGCGTGGTGCACCAGGGGTTCACCCTCGGTGCGCTGGGGATGGATATCTATCGGTTTGACTGAGGCCTGGTGCTGATATCAGCGGCCTCTTCGCGGGCAAGCCCGCTCCCACAGCGATCGCATCGAACCCTGTGGGCTTGCCCGCGAAGAGGCCAGCGCATCCGACAACGCTTAGCCCGACAGATAAAAAAAATCCCCGACCTAGGCCGGGGATTTTTTCATTGCGCCAGGATCAATCCTCGCGATAGCGGCGCAGCTTGAGCTGCTTACCGGCTACGCGGGTGTCCTTGAGTTTGGTCAGCAGACGCTCCAGACCATCCTCCGGCAGCTCGACCAGGCTGAAGCTGTCGCGCACCTGGATGCGGCCGATAGCGTCGCGGGCCAGGCCGCCTTCGTTGAGGATCGCACCCAACAGGTTCTTGGCGGCGATACCGTCACGGGCACCCAGGGCGGTACGGCAACGCACACGGCCTTCAGCCAGTGGCATTGGCGCGCGACGTTCGCGGTCACCACGGTCGCTACGCTCGCCACGATCGCTGCGCTCACCGCGCTCGGCACGCTCACCACGTGGGCCGCTAGTCGGCACCAGTGGCTGCTCGCGCTCGACCGAAGCCAGGTCCAGCGGCTGGCCATTGGTGGCCTTGCGCAGCAGGGCCGAGGCCAGGGCACGTGGCGTGCATTCCAGCGAAGCGGTCAGACGGTCGAACAGGTCGCCATGGCTGGCTTCTGCTTCGGCCACCAGCGGCGCCAGGCTTGCGGTCAATTTCTTGATCCGCGCATCCAGTACAGCTTGTGGGCCAGGCAGGCGGGCTTCAGCAACCTTCTGACCGGTTACTCGCTCGATGACCTGCAGCATGCGGCGCTCACGCGGAGTGACCAGCAGCAGTGCACGGCCTTCGCGACCCGCACGGCCAGTACGGCCGATACGGTGCACGTAGGACTCTGGATCGTACGGCATGTCGACGTTGAACACGTGGGTGATACGCGGTACGTCCAGACCACGGGCAGCGACGTCGGTGGCGACGACGATGTCCAGGCGACCATCCTTGAGCGAGTCGATCACGCGCTCACGCTGGTTCTGGGCGATGTCGCCGTTCAGCGCGGCAGCCTTGTAGCCTTTGGCTTCCAGGGCAGCGGCCAGGTCCAGGGTGGCTTGCTTGGTACGCACGAAGGCGATCAAGGCATCGAACTCTTCGACTTCCAGCAGACGCAGCACAGCCGGGATCTTCTGGTCGGCGTGGACCATCAGGTGCGCCTGGTCGATCGCGGTAACGGTCTGGGTCTTGCTCTGGATCTTGACGTGCTTCGGCTCGCGCAGGTGACGCTCGGCGATGCTGCGGATCGACGACGGCAGGGTCGCCGAGAACAGCACGGTCTGGCGCGTGGCCGGAATGGCATCGAAGATCACTTCGAGGTCATCCATGAAGCCCAGCTTGAGCATCTCGTCGGCTTCGTCCAGCACCAGGTACTGAACGGTCGACAGGACTTTCTCGTCACGACGCAGGTGGTCGCACAGACGGCCTGGAGTAGCTACGACGATTTGCGCGCCGTTGCGAATGGCACGCAGCTGTGGGCCCATTGGGGCACCACCGTAGACAGCTACGACGTTAACGCCTGGCGTTTGCTTGGCGTAGGTTTCGAAAGCGGTTGCAACTTGCAGCGCCAACTCACGGGTTGGCGCCAGGATCAGGGCTTGCGGTTCGCGCTTGCTCACATCGATACGATTGAGGATCGGCAGAGCGAAGGCAGCGGTTTTACCGGTGCCGGTCTGCGCCTGGCCGATCATGTCATGACCGTCGAGGATGATCGGAATCGATTGTTGCTGAATGGCGGACGGCTCTTCGTAGCCGGTGGCCAGTACGGCAGCAACAATGTTCGGGTTAAGTCCGAGAGCGGCGAATCCGCCGGTTTCCTGGGTCATGGGTCTGCCTCTATGTGCATCCGCAAAGACCCATGCTCCAAAGCTGCACATGCCTTGAAAGACCCGAGGGTCACCCAGGCAGCTTTGGCGGCGGGGATTTGCGAAAACGATTGAAAAAGAAAAACTTGGGAAGGTCCGCCTAGCGGACGTGCAGCCGAAGCTGGACTCGGAGGATTTGCACCACCTGATTTTGCGGCCCGCTAAAAGACCGGCGCGTACTATACCTGAAATCGTTTCGGGCAGTTAGATTTTTTTCGGGAATAGCGGCCAGTATGCAGCCATCATCGGATAATGGCTGAATCGTTTCCCCTTCAGCTTGTGGTGCTTTCTTCGCGGGCAAGCCCGCTGCCACAGTGATCGTGGGGTTTCGAAGCCAGCATCAGGTCGCCGGCCGCACCTCTTTGATCAGGTACTCAAGGCTGTATCCCAGCTGCGGCGCCAGCGCCTCGGCCCGCCCGCGCAGTTGATCGATATCCAGCTGCTGCTCAAGCTCGGCCGGCACGAACAGGATCACGTTGCCCTCCTTGACCGGCAGCTCCCAGTAATGGCGGTGATACAACCCACGCAACAGCGCCGCACCCAGCGGCTTGCCGTCATCGCCGGCCCATTGGTTGATCACCAGCCAACCGCCGGGGTTGAGCTGCTTCTGGCAGTTTTCCAGAAACCCCCAGGCCAGATGCCCGACACCCGGACCATGGTCGGTATACAGGTCAACGAAGATCAGGTCGGCCTTTTCTGCACTCGCCAGCAGTTCGAGCGCATCGCCCACCCGCACGTACAGGCGCGGATCGTCATCCAGCCCCAGGTACTCCATGGCCAGGCGCGGCACATCCGGGCGCAGTTCGATGGCCTCGACGTCTTCCAACGGCAGGAACTTCAGGCAGGCCTGGGTCAGGGTGCCGGCGCCCAGCCCAAGAAACAGCGCACTCTCCGGCTGCGGATGGCACAACGCGCCCAGCAGCATCGCGCGGGTGTAGTCATACTCCAGCCAGCTGGGGTCGGCAGTGAACACGCAGCTCTGCTCGATGGCATCGCCGAACTCAAGAAAACGGTAGTCCTCGACTTCGTAGACGCTGACAACGCCAAAGGCATCCTCGACCCGCGCCAGCAGCCGCTCTTCCCGCTCGTTGGACATTGCCACTCCCGCCTGACCTGCGCACAAAACCGCCATTGTCCGTCAATGCCCCCGGTGCAACAAGCGGCTCGCCAGCTGATACCATGACAGACAGCCCATAACAGACCATACCGAGCCCGTGATGAAGCAACCGTGGAGCCCTGAAAGCTGGCGCGCCCTGCCGATCCAGCAGCAACCGACCTACCCAGACGCCGCGCACCTGCTCAAGGTCGAGCAGACCCTGGCCAGCTACCCACCCTTGGTTTTCGCGGGCGAGGCGCGGGAGTTGCGCCGGCAGTTTGCCGAGGTCACCCAGGGCCGCGCATTCCTGCTCCAGGGCGGTGATTGCGCCGAGAGCTTCGCCGAGTTCTCCGCGGCAAAAATCCGCGACACCTTCAAGGTGTTGCTGCAGATGGCCATCGTCATGACTTTCGCCGCCGGTTGCCCGGTGGTGAAAGTCGGACGCATGGCCGGTCAGTTCGCCAAGCCTCGCTCGGCGGGCGACGAAACCATCGGCCAAGTGACCCTGCCGGCCTATCGCGGCGATATCGTCAACGGTATCGGTTTCGACGAGCCCAGCCGCATCCCCGACCCTGAGCGCCTGCTGCAGGCCTACCACCAGGCTACCGCCAGCCTCAACTTGCTGCGCGCCTTCGCCCAGGGTGGTTTCGCCGACTTGCACCAGGTACACAAGTGGAACCTGGATTTCATCGCCAACTCCGCCCTGGCCGAGAAGTACCACCAGCTGGCCGACCGTATCGACGAGACCCTGGCGTTCATGCGCGCCTGTGGCCTGGACAGCGCGCCGCAACTGCGTGAAACCAGCTTCTTCACCGCCCACGAAGCGCTGCTGCTCAATTACGAAGAAGCTTTCGTGCGACGCGACAGCCTGACCGGCGATTTCTACGATTGCTCGGCGCACATGCTGTGGATCGGCGACCGCACGCGCCAGCTCGACGGCGCCCATGTGGAGTTTCTGCGCGGGGTGCATAACCCGATTGGCGTCAAGGTTGGGCCGAGCATGAAGCCTGAGGAGTTGATCCGCCTGATCGATACGCTCAACCCGGACAACGACCCAGGGCGCCTGAACCTGATCGTGCGGATGGGCGCGGGCAAGGTCGGCGATCACCTGCCAGGGCTGATTCGCAGCGTCGAGCGCGAGGGACGCAAGGTGCTGTGGAGCTCCGACCCGATGCATGGCAATACCATCAAGGCCAGCAGTGGCTACAAGACCCGCGACTTCGCCCAGATCCTCGATGAGGTCAAGCAGTTCTTCCAGGTGCATCAGGCCGAAGGCTCTTACGCGGGCGGGATTCACATCGAGATGACCGGGCAGAACGTCACCGAGTGCATTGGTGGGGCGCGGCCGATTACCGAGGATGGGCTGTCGGATCGCTACCACACCCATTGCGATCCGCGGCTCAATGCTGATCAGTCGCTGGAGCTGGCGTTCTTGATTGCCGAGACGCTGAAGCAGGTGCGCCGCTGAGCTAAGGCCTGGCAATCATCTTTGTAGCGATTGTTCGGCCCTCATCGCGGGTGCAGGCGCGGGCTTGCCCCGCGACGAGGCCGATACTGACACTTACTTACGCAGCGGATCATCCCAGAACGGCCGCTCGGCCTCGCGCTGGATATCCGCCCGGCTCAACCCCAGATCGGCAAGCGTCGCATCACTTAGCCCGGCCAGCTCCTGGCGCTGACGATACAGCTGATGCCACCGCGCCAACCGGTGCCCCACCTCATGCAGCAGGTGGCCGACAGAAAAGACAGGTTGCTGGGTAACGCTGACATGACCTTTCATCGTGAAGCCCTCCGTGTTGATGGCTTCAGTCTCGCGCCAGGCATACGATCAATCCAACGAATGTTTCTGATGCCATGCATCTCGGAGATTGATGCAATGTCCCAGTACCAGAGCCTCGATTCGGACGTCCTACGCACCTTCGTCGCCATCGCCGAGCAAGGCGGCTTCACCCGCGCAGGCGAAGTGGTCAACCGCACCCAGTCGGCGGTCAGCATGCAGATGAAGCGCCTTGAGGAAGACATCCTCCAGCGCCAGCTGTTCGAGCGCGACGGCCGCCAGGTGCGCCTGACCGCCGAAGGCCAGGTGCTGCTTGGCTATGCCCGGCGCATCCTCAAGTTGCATGGCGAAGTATTCAACACCTTGCGCATGCCGCACATGGTCGGGGTGGTGCGCATCGGCACGCCTGACGACTACGCCATGCGCTTTCTGCCGAGCATCCTTTCCAGCTTCGCCCAGGCCTATCCGTTGATTCAGGTCGAGGTGCATTGCGACTCGTCGAAACAGCTGATGCTGCGCCAGGACCTGGACCTGACCATCGTCACCCGCGAGCCGGGTAATGAGATAGGCCAGCTGCTGCGCCAGGAGCGCTTGGTCTGGGCCGCGGCACAGGGCTTTTGTCCGCAGGAGCAGCGGCCGATGCCGTTGGCGCTGTTCAACACCGATTGTTTCTGCCGGGCCTGGACCTGCAATGCGCTGGAGAGCCAGGGCATCGATTATCGCATCGCCTATACCAGCCCCAGCCTTGCGGCAATTTTTGCCATTGTCACGGCCGGCCTGGCGGTGACGGCGCAGTTGCAGAGCCTGGTCGGCGGCAACATCCGCATTCTCGGTGAAGCCGACGGGCTACCCCAGCTGCCGCTGGCCAATGTGATGTTGCTGCGCAATGCGCAGACTCAGTCGCCGATCACTGACTGCATGGCTGACTACATCACCGAAGGGTTTGCGGTGTAGTACTGCCCTATCGCGGGGCGCAGTTCATTTCTCGCGTGGGAGCGGGCTTGCCCCGCGATAGGGCCAGCACTGACAGCACAATCAATTCTAGAGCTCGTAAGCCAGCATCACCGCGCACACCACCAAGAACACGCAGAACATCGTGCGCAGGACTTTTTCCGGCAGCGCATGCGCCAACTTCACCCCCCAGCTGATGCTGAGCAACCCGCCGACCGCCAGCGGAACGCCCACCTGCCAGACCACACTCTGGTGCAGCCCATAGGTCAGCAGCGTGACCATCGTGCTGGGCGCCGCCAGTGCCAGCGACAGCCCTTGCGCAACCACCTGGGTAGTACCGAACACACTGGTCAGAATCGGCGTCGCCACCACGGCCCCACCTACGCCGAACAGCCCGCCCATGGTTCCGGCAAAGCTGCCCAGCACCCCAAGCCATGGCCAGGCATAGCGCAACTCACTGCTCGGCGGGGTAACGCGCATGAACATCCGCGCAACGTTCCACACCGCCAACGCCACCAGGAAGCCGACAAAGCCCAGGCGCATCGAGTGAGCGTCGATCCCCACCGCCCAGATCGAGCCCAACCAGGCAAACAGCAGGCTGCACAACGATAACGGCAGCGCATGGCGCAGTTCGATGCGGTTGCGTTGGTTGTAGCGCCACAGCGCCAACAACACATTCGGCACCACCATCACCAGCGCCGTGCCTTGGGCCAGTTGCTGATCCAGGCCAAACAACACGCCGAGGGCCGGAATGGCGATCAAGCCGCCGCCAATCCCGAACAAACCACCCAGGGTGCCTAGTGCGGCGCCCAACACGATATACATCAACCACTCGATCATCAGGGCCTCATCCGCCGGTTACACGATGCGCGCATGCTACCCACACTAGGCTAGCGGGGAAACGCACAGCAACGCAAAATGGCTATGCGTAACTCGCATAAGCAGACCAAGCATGAGCCCCGATACCCTTACCGAACAATTGAACCTGTTCCTCGATGTGCTGGAGTCAGGCAGCTTTTCCGCGGCCGCCCGCCGCCATCCGCTGACCCCCTCAGCGGTGGCGCGACGCATCGACAACCTGGAAAGCGCCGTAGGCAGCCGGCTGTTCGTACGCAGTACCCACGCGGTGCGCGCGACCCCGGCTGGCAAGGCTTTCGCCGAACGCGCCCGGCGCATCGTTGAAGAATTACGCCTGGCACGCGCCGAGGCGGTGTCACTGAGCAACGCCCCGGAAGGTTTGATCCGTATCGATGCCCCAGCAGCATTTGGCCGGCGCCACCTGGCCCCAGCGATCGCCGACTTCCTCGTGGCCTACCCGGGCCTGGACGTGCAACTACGGCTGATCGACAGCTTCGTCGACCTGCATGGCAGCCACTTAGGCGAAGTCGACCTGGTGCTGCGGGCAGGCCCACTGGCCGATACGCGCCTGGTCGCCACGCCGTTGGCCTACATGGTGCGCATTGCCTGCGCCAGCCCGGGGTATCTGGCCAGCCGCGGCGTACCGGCCTGCCCCAGCGAACTGCCAGAACACGATGGCTTGGACTGGGACGGCCTGGCGCCGCCGTTCGCCTGGCGCTTCGCCGTGGACGGCCAGACCCGCCTGTATCGCCCGGCACGCATGCGCATGTCGGCCAACAACGCCGAAACCCTGCTGTTCGGCGCGCTCGCCGGCTTAGGCATCGCGCACCTGCCAACCTGGCTGATCAGCGACTACCTGCTGCGCGGTGAACTGCTGCCGCTGTTCTGCCAAAACGGCTTGCCACAGCCGGAAACCAGTGGCGTCTATGCACTACGCCTGGAACATGAAACGAACTCTCGCAGTCGATTGCTGCTCGAATTTCTCAAGAGCCGCTTCAGCCCGGTTCCACCTTGGGATCAGGCGTTGCGCAGTGGATTACGCTGGTCATGAGCGCGCTAACCATCAGCGTGCTAAATTTTCACCAGAATTAATTCAAGGACCTGCATGAACGCCGACAATAAAGCCCCTTGCACCGAGCTGCTGCTGGACAACCAGGTCTGCTTCGCCCTGCACTCCACCTCGTTGCTGATGACCAAGGTCTACAAACCCTTGTTGCAGGCCCTGGGCCTGACCTACCCGCAGTATTTGGCGATGCTCGTGTTGTGGGAGCAGGACGGCCTGACCGTGGGTGAAATCAGCCAGCGCCTGCTCACCGACCCCGGCTCACTGACCCCGCTGCTCAAGCGCCTGGAGAGCGAGGGTCTGCTCAAGCGCACCCGCAGCCGCGAGGATGAACGGGTGGTGCTGGTGCAACTCACCGATAAAGGCCGCACCCTACAGGACGAGGCCCAGCGCGTACCGCAGTGCATTGTGCAAGCCAGCGGACTGGACCTGGAGCGCCTGCAACAGCTGCAAGCCGACCTACTGGAGCTGCGCGCCAGCCTGCAAAAGAGCCTCTGAGGACTATGCTGTGAAATGGCCGTTCGGATGAACGGTGGAAGATTTATCTTGCGCACTAAATAATTGCGCGCTAATTTAATCCCACACCCACCCAGCGCCACGGCGCACAGCACACAAGCGAGGCTCAAGATGCAAAAGGTCACTCCCCTGTACATCGCCCAGGCAACCTCCACCGGTGGTCGCGATGGCACTTCCCGCTCCAGCGACGGCAAGCTGCAAGTCAAGCTGAGCACCCCCAAAGAGCTGGGTGGCGCAGGCGGTGAAGGCACCAACCCCGAGCAAATGTTCGCCGCTGGCTATTCGGCCTGCTTCATCGGCGCACTGAAGTTCGTGGCCGGGCAAGAGAAGAAACAACTGCCGGCCGATGCCTCGATCACTGCCAAGGTTGGCATTGGTCAGATCCCAGGTGGCTTTGGCTTGGATATCGATCTGGAGATCAACCTGCCTGGCCTGCAACAGGCTGAAGCCGAAGGCCTGGTAGAGAAGGCGCACAAGGTTTGCCCGTACTCCAACGCCACCCGTGGCAATGTAGATGTGCGGCTGCATGTGACCGTGTGAAATAGCCGCCCTCACACTGTTTCAGGCACAAAAAAACCCGGCCAAGGCCGGGTTTTTTGCGGGTCGCAAGAAGTTAGGCCTTCTTGGAACGGCCCTTGAAGCTGTTGTCGCGGGTGTCGATGTCGATCCACTCGTCGATCTGGATGAAGTCGGCAACCTGAATCTCGGTACCGTTCTTCAGCTTGGCAGGCTTCATGACCTTACCCGAGGTATCGCCACGTGCAGCGTTCTCGGTGTAGACAACCTGACGGCTGATGGTGGTCGGCAGCTCAACCGAAACCAGGCGCTCTTCGAAGAACACAGCTTCGCAGACGTCTTCCATGCCTTCTTCGATGTACGGCAGAACGGCCTCGATGTCTTCGGCGTTCAGTTCGTACATGGTGTAGTCGGTGGTGTCCATGAAGGTGTACTGGTCACCGTTGATGAACGACAGGGTGGCTTCTTTGCGATCCAGGATCACGTCGTCCAGCTTGTCGTCGGCACCGTAGACGGTTTCGGTCTTGTAGCCGGTCAGCAGGTTCTTCAGCTTGGTCTTCATGATCGCGCTGTTACGGCCCGATTTGGTGAATTCAGCTTTCTGAACCAACCACGGATCGTTATCGATGCGCAGAACGGTACCAGGTTTGATTTCTTTACCAGTTTTCATTGCGAAGTATCCGAATCTGGATGGATTTATAAAAATCGAGGCCGCGTATCATAGCGAATTTCGGTAAAAGTGTACTAGCGCCGTGGCAAGGTCCGGCCGAGTGGCCTGTTCTGCGGCCCAGTCACGGGCATGCTGGCGCAACTGCGGCCAGTGCGGTTGCAGCGCTTGCCAGGCCTGGGCCATGTCTTGATCCATGTTCCAGGCGCGCCACAAATCGCTCAGAGCCCCTGCGGCAGCGTCCGACAAGCCGCGACGATAATGGCCAAGAAACGCTTCGAGTTTTTCCCAGTGGGCGTTTTCTTCCTGCACATAGATGTGCCAGAGCATCGGCGCCCCCGCCCACTGCGCGCGGACGAATGAATCCTCGCCGCGCACGGCGTTGAAGTCGCAGGCCCAGAGCAACTTGTCGTAGTCGTCCTGGCTGACGAAAGGCAGCACCTGCACCGTCAGGGCGCCACGCTGGTGGATTGCCCCAACCGGCAAGTGCGCCTCGCCCAACCAGCAAGCGAGATCAGCCAGCACCCGCCCTTGCGGCACCAGCAAATGGCTGGGCTGCAGATCTGCCGCCAGTACATCGAGCCAATTGGCCAACTGCGGGTTTTCGTAGGCGAACAGGGAGATCAACCGCGCCGACGGTTCAACCTGCACGCCAAGCCCTTGAAGAAACCTCGCCCGCTCGCCAGGCGTTTGCTGGAAAGCATCGCGGCGCGCCAGCAGCGAGGCTTCGCGCAGCAGCCCCCCGGTGTTTGCGGTAAACCCTGGGAAGAAGAACATCTTGCGCAGGCCGTTGGCCTGAGGCGACGGCAGGCCATGGCAGCCCTCCACCCAATCTTCAGCGCTCAGATAGTCAAGGCTAAGCCATAGCGGCGGCGTGGTTTGCGCGCGCATCGCCTCGACATAGGCCGCCGGCAATACGCAGGCGAAGGCCCCAACCACCACCTGCGCCGGGGCAGCGCCCTGCCAGTCAGCCGGCCAATGGCGCACGTCAACACCCTGCTGGCATTGCTGCTCGGCGCTGGCGTCGGCCTCTGGGCACAGGCGGACGAAGGCGTTCAGGTCATCGACCCACAGGCGCACCGCCAGGTCATGCTCGGCCACCAACTGGCGGGCCAGGCGCCAGGTCACGCCAATATCGCCGTAGTTGTCGACGACCGTGCAGAAAATGTCCCACGTGGTTTTCATGCCCACTTCCCTCACCGCGCGGAAAAACCGCCGATTGTGCGGATAAATGCTGGCTGACAAAAGCACTGGCGCTGAATATTTCTCGCCCCCCATGCGACAATGCCGGCATGACCCGCCCTGCCAGGAGGCCGCTATGTACCGCCGCCGCGAACTGAAGATTACCCTCAAGCCCGTGCAATTGATCCTCTGCGTGGCCTTGGGCCTGTGGCTGGGCGCCGTCGCCATTGGCCTGAGCCTGTGGCTGGCACTGCGCTGGTGGCCTGAACAGGTGACGCCAGTCGCCCACGCAGTGGCGCCAGCAATCGTCGCACCTGCCCCGCCACCGGCACCGCCCGCCGATGCCCAGGCGCAAATGTTCGAGCGGTACAAGGACATCCTCCACCAGCAAGAGGCGCAACAGGCCGCTGATGCCGCCCAAGGCAACCCGCGCAACCTGAACAATCCCAAGTGTCAGTTCTGGCTGCAACAAAACCGCACCGCCCCAACCGACAAGAGCCAGGCCAACGTGCTGGAGTTTTGCTACTGACCATGAACAAGACCACCCTGCTCGCGCGCATCGTGCAAACCCTGGAAGACGACGTCGAAGTGCTGCGCCGCGCCGCCCAGACCGCCTATGAAACAGCCACGGCCGAAGAGAACATCGCCGAAAACAAGTACGACACGCTCGGCCTTGAGGCCTCGTACCTGGCCACCGGGCAAGCGCGGCGCACCGCCGAGATTCGCCAGGCGTTGCTGACGTATCAGCGGTTGATCATGCGTGACTATGATCCGGCGCAGGGCATTCAGATCAGTAACCTGGTGACTTTGGAAGATGAGCAGGGCAACCAGAGGATGCTGTTTCTCGGGCCGCAAGGGGCTGGGCTGAAGATTGGCGAGGGCGAGCAGATGGTCACCGTGATTACGCCACGTTCTCCGCTAGGGCAGTTGTTGATCGGTAAGCGGGTTGATGATGAGGTGAGTTTGCAGGTGGCTGGGATGGCGCAGGTGTCGATTGTGATCGATGTCGTCTGACCTGCCCTCATCGCGGGGCATGCCCGCTGCCACAAGATCGGCACTGGTGCCTTCTATAGCGCCTCCAGCGCATCAAAGCGCTTCGCCAGCCCCTGCGCCGCAAACCGCTCCACCACGAAATCGATGAACGCCCGGGTCTTGCCCGGCAACAGCTTGTGCTCGGCGTAATAGAGACTGATGTTGCCATCATCCACATACCAGTCCGGCAACACGCGCTGCAGCCTGCCTGAGGTCAGGTAAGGCACGGCAAACGGCAGGCTGACCAGGGCGATGCCCAAACCCTGTTCAGCCACCGCGCAGGCGGCGTCGGAGTCACTCATGGTCATGGCCTGACGCAGCTGCAAGGGCCGTTGCTCCTGCCAGCGACTGGTCAGCGGCCAGGAGCGCACGCGGCCGGTTTGCGGCGAGCGGATCAAAATCCCAGCGTGGCGGGGCAAGTCTTCTGGCTGCTCGATAGGCCCATACTGCTGGCGATAAGCCGGCGAGGCGACCAGCACTCGGTGTGCCGGGGTCAGCCTGCGCGCTACCACCCCCGGCGGCAGATCGAAACCGCCGCCGATCGCCGCATCGAAGCCTTGGCCAATCAGGTCGACCTGCCGGTTGTCGAAGTGCCAGTCGGGAGTGATCGCCGGGTAGCGCTGAAGAAATTCAGCCAGTAGCGGCAGCACGTACAAACGCCCGAAAACCGTTCCCATGCTCACCCGCAACAGCCCGGCCGGCGGGCCTTCGGCGCTGGCCAGGTTGGCCATGGCGTATTGAATGGTGCGAAAGCTGTCGCTCACCTCGGCGAGAAATCGCTGCCCCGCTTCGGTCAGGGTCAGCTTGCGCGTACTACGCTGGAACAGTCGCACACCCAGCCGCGCCTCCAGCTGGGCGACGTTCTTGCCCACCGCTGCCGGGGTCAGACTCAGGCGTCGGGCAGCCTCGGCGAAGCTGCCGACCTCGGCGCTGCGAATAAAGCACTCCAGCGTGCTGAACGACTCCATGGCCATGATTACCAACCTCAGGTTTACTCTGCTGATCGCGATTGCCATCTTATCAGCAGGTAATCCACAGCCGATACTTCTCCCATCCCAAGGCATCCAGCCTTTCACTTGCAGGAGATCAGCATGTCCCAGTCACTTACTCTCGACACCAAGGTAGCCCTGGTCCAGGGCGGTTCGCGCGGCATCGGTGCGGCGATCGTGCGCCGCCTGGCCAAGGAAGGGGCGCAGGTGGCCTTTACCTATGTCAGCTCGGCAGGCCCCGCCGAAGCCCTGGCAGCAGAAATCAACGATGCTGGCGGCAAAGCCTTGGCCCTGCGCGCCGACAGTGCCGATGCCAGCGCTGTGCAGCAGGCCGTGGAGGCGACCGTTAAGGCATTCGGTAGGCTCGACATCCTGGTCAACAACGCAGGTGTGCTGGCGGTGGCGCCAGTGGCCGAGTTCGAGCTGGCCGACTTCGACCGGATCCTCGCCGTCAACGTGCGCAGTGTGTTCGTTGCCAGCCAAGCCGCTGCCCGGCACATGGGCCAAGGTGGCCGGATCATCAATATCGGCAGCACCAATGCCGAGCGCATGCCGTTTGCCGGTGGCGCGCCGTATGCGATGAGCAAGTCGGCGCTGGTTGGCCTGACCAAGGGCCTGGCGCGTGACCTTGGGCCGCAGGGGATTACCGTCAACAACGTACAGCCTGGGCCCGTCGACACCGACATGAACCCGGCCGCGGGGGATTTTGCCGAGAGCTTGATTCCGCTAATGGCGATTGGGCGCTATGGCCATGTCGAAGAGATCGCCAGCTTCGTCGCCTATCTCGCTGGGCCTGAGGCTGGATACATCACTGGCGCGAGCTTGACGGCTGATGGTGGTTTCTCTGCCTGAGGGATGCCCCTCTCTTTGTAGCCGCGGCGGTGCGCCGTGCCTACAAAGAGGGGGGTGAGAGTGGGTACTAGGTCAGGCTTTGTTCCAACACCTCAAGGAATGCGCGCGCTGCTGGGGTCGGACTGCTCGACCACACCGCATACAAATGCCGCACAGGGGCATCATCCAAGCGAGCCACACCGACCCCAGCAAACTCATTGGCAATCCGTTCCGGCACCAGCCCGATCGCCAGGCCACGCTGGACAAACTTTTCCACCAGGCGGATATGGCCGATCTCGAACTGAACCCGATGCACCAATCCTGCCGCCTGGAAGGCCTCATCGGTCTGGCGCCGGGCACCAGTGCCTTCGGGAAAGTCGACCAACACCTGATCGGCAATATCGGCCAAGGCCAGCCGCTCACGTCCTGCCAAGGTATGCCCAGGCGGCAGCACTGCGACCAGTTCTTCCCGGCCCAACAAACGATGGTGCACGCCCTGCAACACTTCGCCCTGCCACAAGCCGATAAAACCTACATCCAGGCGCCGCTCACAGACATCGGCCACCAGCAACTCACTCTTGGCGGTCAGCCAGCGCACGTCCACCGCCGGATAACGCGCATGAAACAGCGCCAGCAGATCGACCAGGTCGAGCGCCGTCAACGAACTGATCTCACCGATCGACAGCCGCCCGCGCACCTGCCCACAGGCAGCCGCCACGTCATCGGCAATGCGCTGGGCAGCCTCCAGCGCTGGCCGCGCGCTGAGCACGAAGGCTTCGCCAGCCGGGGTCAGGCGCACCCGCCGCGAGGTACGCTCGAACAGACTGACGCCCAACTGCGCCTCCAGCCGTGCCACCTGATGACTAAGCGCCGACTGCACCACATGGCAGCGCTCGGCGGCGCGGGTGAAACTGCCGGTATCGGCTACGGCCAAGGCATATTCGAGCTGCTTGAGATTCATGGATTGATCTGTAATCGAGATAGATAATGTGAAAACTATACATTGGTGTCATGCCAGATACTTACCGATACTGAGCGCACTTTCCTACTGCCCGCAATGAGAACCACCATGAACGCCCCGACCCTCAGTCGTGCCCTGATCCTGCTGATGGCGACTGCCACCGGCCTGGCCGTGGCCAGCAACTACTACGCCCAGCCACTGCTACACAGCATCGCCGAGCAGTTCGGCCTGAGCACCGCCAGTGCCGGCACCATCGTCATCGCCGCGCAGCTCAGCTATGGCGCCGGCCTGTTGCTGCTGGCGCCGCTGGGCGATCTGTTCGAACAACGCCGTTTGATCGTGATCATGATCGGCATTTCTACCCTTGGCCTGATCATCAGCGCCTGTGCCCCCAGCCTGCCGTGGCTGCTGTTCGGCACCGCCTTGACCGGGTTGTTCTCGGTCGTGGCGCAGATCCTGGTGCCCATGGCCGCCAGCCTGACCGCCCCAGAGCATCGTGGGCGCGCGGTGGGCACGCTGATGAGCGGGCTGTTGCTGGGCATCCTGCTGGCGCGTACCGCCGCAGGCTTCATGGCCGAGCTGGGTGGCTGGCGCAGTATCTATGTGCTGGCGGCAGTACTGATGGCCGTCAGCGCCATCGCCCTGTACCGCAGCCTGCCACAACACAACAGCCATGCCGGGCTGAAATACCCGGCGTTGATCGGCTCGGTATTTCGTCTGTTCATCGAAGAGCCGGTGCTGCGCTTGCGCTCACTGCTGGGGCTGCTGGCGTTCAGCCTGTTCGGGCTGTTCTGGACGCCACTGGCGTTTCTGCTGGCGCGCGAGCCGTATCACTACTCCGACGCGGTGATCGGTCTGTTCGGTTTGGCCGGCGCTGCGGGCGCGCTGTCGGCCAACTGGGCTGGGCGCCTGGCTGATCGCGGCAAGGGCTCGCTGGGCACCACGGTCGGGCTGATCGCCTTGCTGCTGTCGTGGATACCACTGGGCTTTGCCGAGCATTCGCTGCTGGCGCTGTTGGTCGGCGTGCTGGTGCTGGACCTGGCCGTGCAGCTGGTGCACGTGAGTAATCAGAATGCGGTGATCGGTTTGCGGCCAGAGGCACGCACGCGGCTCAATGCCGGCTATATCACCTGCTACTTCATCGGTGGCGCATTAGGTTCGCTGCTGGGCACGCAGCTGTTCGAACGTCAGGGATGGTTGGGGATCGTCGTCGCCGGGCTGCTGATCGGCAGCTTGGCCCTGGTGGTTTGGGGGCTGGCAGAGCGCAAGCGCAAGGTGCTGATTCAAGCGGTTTGAACAGGCCAGCGGCTGACGCGACAACCGACCGCACGACCCTCCGTCGCCTTGCCGTTGACTTGCTCACAGGCAAAGAGCTGCATAGGTGGTGGTCAACAGCCCTCCCACTGACAGGACGACCCAATGACAAGACTCACGGTGCAATCCGGCGATTTCTTGCTAGGTGAAGGCGAGTATCGCAATGGATCGCTCACACTCAAGACCCCACGCAGCCCTTCGCCTGGCGAGCGGATCTCGCTGGCGCGGATCAAGGAACTCAAGCTGGCCAGCCTGGAAACCAACCGCAGCCTGGGCACCGCCCTTGGCTGGGGCGTTGCCGGCGCGCTGGTGGCCGGCCCAGTCGGGCTGATCGCCGGCCTCTGGCTGGGTGGCAAGGAAGAAGAAGCGACCTTCCTCGCCACCTTCAAGGATGGTCGCAAGCTGATGGCCATCACTGATGGCAAGACCTGGTCGAAAATCGACGACAATTGGCGTCAGCACCAACGCCGCCCGGCCGCCTGAATCACACCAGACCCTGAACGTCTATTTGCCTGAGCGCTCCTGAAATAGGGGCGCTCAGCGCATCTGTGCCTGCTAACATGGCGCCCTTTTTATCTGCCCCGCCCTACCCCAATAACAGCCGACCGACAACGGCGCGTATGCCCATCAAGGAGCCCGCATGACCTCGCTTCGCCCTCGTCTGCCCCTGAGCCTGCTCAGCCTGGGCCTTGCCCTGCACAGCGGCCATGGCCTTGCCGACGACAGCGTGACCCTGGCCCCAGTGCGTATCTCGGAGCTGTATGGCGACGGCGGCTACCAACCGCGCGAGGCCCTGGTGGGCGGCTTTCAGCCAGCGCCGCTGCTCGACACCCCGGCGTCGATCAGCGTGTTCAGCCAACAGTTGCTGCAAGACCGCCAGGTGCGCAAGCTCAGCGAGGTGCTGCAAAGCGATGCCTCGGTTGGCGAAAGCTATGCGCCGATCGGCTACTACGAGAACTTCAACGTGCGCGGCTTTGAGCTCAACGCCGCCAGCAGCTACAAGATCAACGGCCAGACCGTGGTGGGCGAGCAGAACGTGGCGCTGGAGAACAAGCAGCAGGTCGAGCTGCTCAAGGGGCTGTCGGGGTTGCAGAGCGGCGTGGCCGAACCCGGCGGGCTGGTCAACTACGTGACCAAGCGCGCAGAAGACGTACGCAGCGTCACGGTCTCGACCAACGAGCAAGGCGAGCGCTACCTGGCCACCGACCTGGGCGGCTGGTTTGGCAGTGAGCGGCAATTTGGCCTGCGCGCCAACCTGGCCCATGAGGACATCCGCTCCTACGTCGATCATGCCGATGGCAAGCGCGACTTCGCCTCGCTAGCGTTCGACTGGCAGATCAGCGCCAATGCCACCCTGCAACTGGACGCTGAATATCAGCACCGCGAACAGCGATCAGTACCGGGCTATCAGTTGCTGGGTGGCAGCGAGCTGCCGCACGGCATTGACCCGGATGACCGGCTGGCTTATCAGTACTGGGCCAAGCCAGTACAGAACGACTCGCTGAACCTCGGCGGGCGCTTCGAGTACCGTTTCAATGACGACTGGACCGGCACCTTGAGCGCTTCGCGCAGCAAGGTGGTGATCGATGACTACAGCTCGTTCGCCTGGGGCAGCGAAGGTGGCATGAAGTCCCACTTCAGCCCGGAGGGTGACTACGACATCTATGACTTCCGCAGCCCCGATGATACCCGCCGTATCGACGAGGCACAGGCTATGCTGAACGGCCGTTTCGATGGATTGGGCCTGGGCCATGAGCTAACCGTTGGCACCAGCGCCCAGCGTCGTACCCTCGATCAGCGCACGTATTACAACGAGCTAGTTGGCAGCGGCAACATCTACTCCGGCGCACCAGCCTGGGCCCCTTCTGAACGCCCCATCGGCTCCAGTGAACGCCGCCTGGACAGCCGCCAGTACGGGGTATTTTTCAGCGACCGCATCACCTTCAACGAACACTGGCAAACCGTGCTCGGCGCGCGTGAAGTCCGCCTGGATGAGAAGACCTGGGATGAAACTGGCCTGGCCGGCCGGCATACCCAGCAGTATCAATTACTGCCCAACGCGGCGTTGATCTACAAGCCGCAGCCAGACACCACGCTTTATGCCAGCTATTCCAAAGGGCTATCCGCTGGCGGCACCGCGCCTTGGTTCGCGGACAATAGATTCGAGGTCCTCGCCCCGACCCTGTCACGGCAACTGGAAGTGGGTATCAAGCGCGACTGGCAGGGCATGAGCTTGAGTGCCGCGCTGTTCCAGATCCGCCAGGCCTACCAGTACGCCCGCCCCGACGCCACTGGCTTCACCTACGTGCAACAGGGCCAACAAAAGAACACCGGCCTTGAGCTCGGCGCCAGCGGCTGGGTCACTTCGCGCTTGCAGATCCAGGCCAGCGCGGCAGCAATCCGCGCCCGGGTGCAGAACAGCGGCACCGATGCCTACGAGGGCCATCAGGCGATCAACGTGCCCACTCTGCGCGCCGCCTTGCAGGCCGAATACAGCCTGCCGGTCGCGGGTCTCGCGCTGCTCGGCGGAGCGCGCTACAGCGCCAGCAAGTACGCAAGTCAGGCGGGCAACGTCGAGGTGGGTGGTTATACCGTGTTCGATGTCGGTAGCCGCTACCGCACCATGGTTGGCGGGTACGACACGGTGCTGCGCCTGACCGTGGATAACGTCTTTGACAAGCGTTACTGGCGGGATGTGGGGGATTACCTGGGCGACAACTACCTGTTCCAGGGCGCGCCGCGTACCGCACGCTTGTCAGCGACAGTGAGTTTTTGATGGGTTGAGTGGTGCCAGTGCTGGCCTCATCGCGGGGCAAGCCCGCTCCCACGCTAGATCGACCTCGAACCTGCGTGGGAGATCAACCCCAAACCTGCGTGGGAGCGGGCTTGCCTCGCGATAGCGCCAGCAGCTGTGCTGCATTTAACCAGCCCTGAATACCCTCTAAAACGCACCGCAAAACAAAAAGCCCCCGAACCTTTCAGTTCGGGGGCTTCTCGTAGAATGTGGCGGTGAAGAAGGGATTTGAACCCTTGATACGATTTCTCGTATACACACTTTCCAGGCGTGCTCCTTCGACCACTCGGACACTTCACCGTTTCTCTTCAAGCTATTCAGCCTGTCGAGGCGCGCTAATTTAGTTGAAGGCTGTAATCTTGGCAAGCGTTTTTTTCAGAATTTTCATGCGCTTAAGCATATCGAGCGAAAAATCGGCCGGCCAGGGCAATGCTGCCATTGTACCCAGCACTTTTACCTGTGGCCTGGACTGCGCACCCAAGCGGCAAGGCATAGCGGCCAATGTCTGACTGATCAGTCAGCCTTGCTGCTTTACCTGCTCCCCCGTGCTGGGTAACGTCATTGCCACGCCATCCAAAGGACTCTGCCATGAGCGAGCTGATTACCTACCATGCCGAAGACGGCATCGCCACCCTGACCCTGAACAACGGCAAGGTCAACGCCATTTCGCCGGATGTCATCACCGCCTTCAACGCCGCCCTGGACCAGGCAGTAGCCGACCGTGCAGTGGTGATCATCACGGGCCAGCCAGGCATCCTTTCCGGCGGCTACGACCTGAAAGTCATGACCTCTGGCCCCCAACAAGCCGTTGGCCTAGTCACCGCGGGCTCCACCCTGGCCCGCCGCCTGCTCTCGCACCCCTTCCCGGTAATCGTTGCCTGCCCAGGCCATGCAGTCGCCAAAGGCGCCTTCCTGCTGCTGTCAGGCGACTATCGGATCGGTGTCGAAGGGCCGTACAAGATCGGCCTGAACGAAGTGCAGATCGGTATGACCATGCACTACGCCGGTATCGAGCTGGCCCGCGATCGCCTGCGCCGCTCGGCGTTCCACCGCTCGGTGATCAATGCCGAGATGTTCGACCCTAAGGACGCGCTGGATGCCGGCTTCCTCGACAAGGTGGTGCCGGCCGAGCAGTTGCACGAGACAGCACTGCACGTGGCGCGCGACTTGAAGAAGCTCAACATGCTGGCGCACAAGAACACCAAGCTCAAAGTGCGCAAAGCGCTGCTGGAGCTGCTGGATGACGCGATTATTCGTGATCAGGAACATATGGGCTGATCCTCCCGGCCTCATCGCGGGGCGCGCCCACCCACACATCGTGTAGGTGCGGGCTTGCCCTACGATGAAGGCAACACTGACAGCAGAAGGTTTGCCCCCACCAGTGCACAGTCGTACACTGCCCGCGACTGTCTGGTGTGAGTCATACCATGCTTTATCTGCTTCGCATGCTCCTGCTGGGGCTGCACTTTCTGCTGGTCGGCATAGTCGGCCTGGTGATTGGCCTGTGCCGTCCGTTCAACCCCGACAACAGCCGCCTCTATGCCCGCCTGTACAGCGTGCCAGCCGCCTGGCTGATGCGCATCAAGGTCAAGGCCGAGGTCGGCCCGCTGCATGACCAGCCGCCAGGCTGCGTGATCGTCGCCAACCATCAATCGAACTTCGACCTGTTCATCATCGGCCAGGTAGTGCCGCAACGCACCGTGGCCATTGGCAAGAAGAGCCTGGGCTGGATCCCGCTGTTCGGCCAGCTGTTCTGGCTGGGCGGCAATGTACTGGTCGACCGCAACAATGCCTACCAGGCGCGCAAGGCGATGCAGCTAACCACCGGCATCTTGCGTGACGACACCTCGATCTGGATTTTCCCTGAAGGCACCCGCAACCCTGCCGAGCAGTTGGCCCCGTTCAAGAAAGGTGCCTTCCACATGGCCATCGACGCTGGCGTGCCGATCGTGCCGGTGTGCGTCAGCCGCTATGCCAAGCGCCTGGGCCTCAACAGCTGGCGCCAGCGCACAGTGATCATCCGCTCGCTACCTCCGATCGACACTGCAGGCTTGAGCAAGCAGGATGTGCCGGCGCTGATCGAGCAGTGCCGCACGCAGATGCAGCAATGCCTGGACCGCATGGAAACCGAGCTACCGCACGCCTGATCGGTTGCTCTCTGGCCTGACACAGCCCAAGCTGTGTCACGTGTTCAACCGAATAAGCGGGCAACCATGGGTCGAGTCGTCGCAGCGGCGGTGTACAGCGCCGGGAGAAAGGTCACCAATATCAGCATCGACGAAGGCAGCGAGTGGGCGAAAAAGCCCGGCCACTTCGTCTGGATCGGCCTGGAAGAGCCCAACGCCGAAGAGCTGGCCAACCTGCAGTGCCAGTTCAACCTGCACGAGCTGGCCATCGAAGACGCGCTGGAAAAGCACAGCCGGCCCAAGTTGGAGACCTTCGGTGACGCGCTGTTCATCGTCACTTATTCGCCGGTTCGCCACGAAGGCAAGCTGGAGTTCATCGAGACCCACATCTTTGCCGGCAACGGCTACATCATCACCTGCCGCAATGGCCACTCCAAATCCTATGCCCTGGTGCGTCAGCGCTGCGAGGCACGGCCGCTGCTGCTCGAGCACGGCGAAGACTTCGTGCTGTATGCGTTACTCGATTTCGTCACCGAGAACTACCAGCCGGTCAGCGAGGCAATCCACGGTGAGATCGAGGAGCTGGAGCAAAGTGTGCTGAGCAATTCGCTCAAGGAAGAAGACATCCAGCGCCTGCACAGCCTGCGTCGCGACATTTTAAGGCTGCGTCGCTACGTCGCGCCGATGGTGGAGATCAGTGAAGAGCTGCAGCGCTTGAGCTTCCCATTCATCGACAAGAACATGCGCCCGTACTTCAGGGACGTGCAGATCCACGTCACTCGGCAAATGGAAGATCTGGTGAGCATTCGCGACATCGCCAGCCAGACCATCGAGATTGGCATGCTGCTGGAGTCGTCACGGCAAAGCATAACCCAGCGCAAGTTTGCCGCCTGGGCGGCGATCTTGGCGTTTCCCACGGCGATTGCCGGGATCTATGGGATGAACTTTCAGAATATGCCGGAGCTGGAGTGGCACTATGGGTATTTTGCGGTGCTGGGGGTGATTGGCTTGGGCTGCGCCGGGTTGTATGCCAGCTTCAAGCGCTCGGGGTGGTTGTAGCTTGTAGCAACGCTATCGCGGGGCAAGCCCGCTCCCACGCGGGTAAGTCGCCCTGGCGTGGGGGCGCTCAGAGGGGTTATAGCCTGTTCAACGCTATCGCGAGACAAGCCCGCTCCCACGCCTGATAAGTCGCCCTGGCGTGGGGGGCGCTCAGAATGGTTATAGCTGGGCAAGCCCGCTCCCACGCCAGATCCACATACCGGCGTGGGAGCGGGCTTGCCCCGCGATAGCGTCGGCAAAAGCACTAACAATCTCTAATCAGGCAGCGCTCTCGTTGCCTTTCGTCGAATGCCCAATGAACTTGAGCATCCACTTTCCAACCAGATCTCCCTGGTGCTCGGTCGCCAGGCTGGCAATCGCCCGCTGGTACACCTCATCGCCCAAATACTCCTGACGCGCATCGAGCAACGCCCGCGAGTAGTCATGGACGAACTCCGGGTGCCCCTGGAAGCACAGCACCTGGTCGCGAATGTGATACGCCGCATTAGGGCAGAAATCACTGGACGCAATCACCGTAGCGCCTTCTGGCAGTTCAGTGACTTGATCTTGATGGCTGATCAGCAAGGTCAGCTCGGAAACCTCAGGATCCATCCACGGCGCATGCGCCGCCAGGCTATAGCGATGAATGCCAACGCCCCAGCCGCGATCGGCGCGCTCGGCTTTGCCACCTAGCACCAGCGCCAGCACTTGATGACCGAAACACACGCCGAGCAACTTCTCGCCACGCTCATACAGTTTGAGCAAGTACGCCTTCAGCGTCTGGATCCACGGATCCGTGCCAAACGAGTCAGCCTTGCTCCCCGTAACCAGATAGGCATCGAACTTTTCGCCGTCAGGGGGATAGTCGCCATTCATCACGTTGTACACCTGGAATTCGGCCGCAACCGGCTGACGCGAGAACAACTGCTCGAACATCCTTCCGTAGCCCTGATACTGCGCCGTCAACTCCGGTCGCAGAACATCGGTTTCAAGGATGCAGATGCGTAACGACATAGCGATAGTCCTGAACGACATGTGTGGAAATTGTGCTAGAGACTGACGCGAAAGGGACGTACAAGCAAGGGGTTGCACTGACGAACGGTAAGCCCTGTAACCCTTGGTAACCACCCTCGCGCAGCGGTCTAGCCCCGCCATGCCAGCGTGCTAGCCAGTGGCCTTAAAACCAAAGGAACTTGATCATCATTGATTTAGAACAAAGGGTTCTGAAACATGGATAACGTTCGCCCTACTGTTGGTTTATATCCACAAAACAAGAGGCATGCAGGAGTAGGCGTGCAACTACGCCACTGCGATCGACCCGACGCGAAGACAGGGAAGCCAAAGGCTATTCAGGAATAACAACAAGAAGGCGGTCCGCCATGTTCAGACAATCCAAAGTACGCCAAGCCGGACTCATATTGTTCGCCACTACACTGCTGCTGATCCTGCCGAACCTCACTCGGCTATTTGGCTGACAGCATCTGTGGAGTTTTCTGGCCGAGCACAGGTAACCTGCCGACCTTGATGGTTGGAGACTACCTATGCGCCGATGCCTTGCCCTGCTCGTCTTGATGTTCAGCCTGCCCTTGACGGCAGCGCAATTGAACCTGGAGCTGGGTGATGGCACGCACCGATGGGACAGCGCCGAGCTGCTCAGCCATCCCCAAGCGCGCACCCTCGATATCGCCCAGGACGTGGCCTATAAACGCGCCATGCATTATCGCGCTGTGCCCCTGGCGGTGTTGCTTGAAGGCATCCAGCCAGCCGACCACCTGCAGGCCGTAGCCTTGGATGGCTTTGCCGCCGAAATGCCAGCTGCGCCCTTATTGCAACAGGGTCCGGCCCGCGCCTGGCTCGCCATTGAAGACCCTGCCCAGCCGTGGCCGGCGCTGACACCGGGTAAGCCAAGTGCGGGGCCGTTCTATCTGGTATGGACCGATCCACAGGCCAGCGGCATTCGCCCGGAACAGTGGCCGTTCCAGATTGCCACGATCCGCAAGTTGGAGTCGGTCGAGCAACGTTTTCCAGCCCTGCTACCCGATGCCAAATTGCCCAGTGGCGATCCGGTGCGACAAGGCTTTGCCCTGTTCCAGCAAAACTGCCTGGCCTGCCACCGCCTCAATGGCGCAGGCGACGCCCAGTTCGGCCCGGATTTGAACCTGCCGCATAATCCAACGGAATACTTCCAGCCCGCGTTTTTGCGTCAATACATTCGCGACCCGCAAAGCTTGCGACATTGGCCGCAGGCGAAGATGCCCGGGTTTGCGCAAAGTGTGCTGAATGAGCACGAGCTGGACGCGTTACTGGCGTATCTGCGGCATATGGCCAAGCGCAAGCCTTGAAGCACCCGTTGGCCCTTTCGCGGGCAAGCCCGCTCCCACAGGTACCACGCTGGCTTCGAACTCAACGGGGTACCTGTAGCAGCGGGCTTGCCCGCGAAGAGGCCCGTGTTGCCACCATCACACTGGGCTGTGAGCATCGTTTGGAGAACGCTTCAGTGCAGGCATGATTCAATAACTCTTGTAATCGACTTGAATGGCCAAGCCTGCGATGGCTGCACAGCAGCCCCCTGCTCAAACCTCAGGCAGTCTGTCGTTCATGCTTGACGCCCCACCCTTCGACCTCACCGCCAAGGGGTACGACAACCCCCTCGAAGGCCTCCTCGAAAGCACCGATGCCCCGGTAGGTGGCATACATGATCTTGCTCAATTCAAGATTCCAACCACCATCGTCACGTTCACGCACCTGAGCATTGAGTGACTCGCCACGAAACTGTCCGGCGGCCTGGCGCGCGCCGTCTTCATTGGGAAATACCGCGTAGAACTCGATGGGGTGGATCTGGGTGAAGTCGAAACCGCCAGCTTTCATCTGGCGCAGGACACTGCTGCTGATATCGTCGTTCTGGCTGCTCATGAATCGTCCTCCTGAATAAAGCAATGGATAGACTTTCCGTGCACTACGCACCTGCCGGCGGGTTGGCGATGCCGGACAGATCGAGCTGATGCAAGACGCGAATGAAACCCACCCCGGCCCGCAGAAAAGACCGAGGTGTTCACCCAGCGTAGTGCCTCTCAGAGCACTACGCCAGAGCGGCGCCGTTTTACGGCAATTCGCGGATATCGGTGATCGACACGCCGCTTTGCTCCTTGAGCCAGCGTGCGGTGGGGGATTGGCTGCGGTCTTGGAAGTCGTTGAGGTCCAGTTCGTCCATCACTGGAAACAGGTGCGAGCGGATGGCCCGCGCCGCATCCTCGTCACTGGGACGCTGCTCGGCAGTCAGCAGCAGCGTGGTGGTTTCGCCTTTCTGGTCGGCAAAGATGACTTCCCACTCTTTCATTGAATAGCCCTCCTCGATACAGCAATGAGTGACATCCGTTCTAGCTTGACCCCTGCATAAGGACATTGTTCAGCATGGCTGCCGAGCGAGCATGAAAAAGGCCCGCCGGTCACCCGGCGAGCCTCGTTTACAGCACGACCCGAATTACTTCGGCGTGCCGTGGATTACACCTGCCGTGTTATCCAGCAGGCTCTTGGTCGCAGTCTGGATGTAAGCCTCGAGGTTTTTCAGCATGTGCGGCTGATCCTCGCTTTCAACCAGCTCGGCCTTGAACTCGCGGCCCAGTTGGTAGCGGTACAGGCGCGGGCTCATGTCCTTGGACTCGATCAGGATGTGATCACCCTTGATTAGGCCGACGATCTGCTCGCTGCCCGATGGCTTGATGATGCCCACTCCCGGATCACCTTCAGGCAGGTTGAGCAGGTCGCGGCCCCAGCACTGGTGACGGGTCTGGCCACCGAGACGGCCCATGATGGTCGGCACGATGTCGACCTGGGTGCCCACGGTGTGGTCAACGGCGCCGAATTTCTCCTGGATCCCCGGCGCGATCAGCAGCAGCGGCACGTTGAAGCGGCCCAGGTCCAATTCGGTGACCTGTTGGCTGTTGCCAAAGCCGTGGTCGCCAACGATGACGAACAGGGTCTCCTTGAAGTACGGCTCCTTGCGCGCCTTCTCGAAGAACTGGCCCAGGGCCCAGTCGGAGTAGCGCATGGCGGTCAAGTGCTCATCCAGACGGCCCTGGCCGGTCACCGGTTCCACCGGCAGGTCTTTAGGCAGCGCGTACGGGGTGTGGTTGGAAAGCGTCTGCAGCAGCGCGTAGAACGGTTTCTTGCCGTAGTTCTTGGCCAGCTCTTCGGCGCCGCGGTCGAACATATCCTGATCGGACACGCCCCAGGTCGGGTCGGAGAACACCGGGTTGACGAAGTCATTGCGGCCGATGAAGGTGGTCATGCCCTGGTTGCCGAAGAAACCAGACTGGTTGTCCCAGGCAAAGTCGCCGTTATAGACATAGACGTCGTCGTAGTCACGGGCACTGAGCAGCGCTGGCAGGCCGGACAGCTTGTGGCCGCCCTCTGGCGTTTGCATCAGGTACTCGAAGCCTGGCAGGTTCGGGAAGCACGCCATGGTGGCGAACATGCCCTGGTGGGTATGGGTGCCGTTGGAGAAGAAGCGGTCGAACAGCAGACCCTCCTTGGCCAGCTTGTCGAAGTACGGAGTGATGTTGTTCGGGCTACCCAGGGCGCCCACCGAGTGACCGGCGAAGCTCTCCATGAGGATCACCACCACGTTCTTGACCGGCAGGGTGCGCTCGGCAGGTGGCACGAAGTCACGGCGTACGGCCGCTTCATCGGTATCGACCAGGGTATCGTTAGGGGTCAGCAGCAGGTTGCGTACCGCCTCCTGAGCGACCACTGGATCGAGGGTGGCCTTCCAGATATTGCTGCGGTCTTCGCCAAAGCGGCTGTGGGCAGCGTCGATCAGGGTCAAGGTGCCGTTCAGGCCCAACTGGTTGACGAAGTTGGAGTCGGTGGTGAAGGCATCACCCCAGCGCATTGGCGGGCCCTGGCGCAGGGTGCCACGCGCGGCGATCACCGCCACCAGCAGGATGACCATGAACACCGCCAGGCGGCCATACCAGGCAACCGGCGCACGTGGGCTGACGCTTGCGTTTGCGCCGCTGCCACGGGTCAGGCGATCGATGCCCTTGAACAGCAGGCTCAGCAACCAGGTACCGACCAGCCAGGCCAGTATGTAGCGGACCACCGGGAAGCCGTACCAGAGCATGCTCATGACGGTCTTGGGGTCTTCCTTGATGTACTGGAACACCAGGCCGTTCAAGCGCTGATGGAACTCGCGGTAGAAGTCCATCTCCATCAGGCCGAGGAACATCACCGTACTGGCGGCCAGGGTCAGCCACAGGCGGAAGAAGCCGCGCCGGGCCATCGCCCAAGGGCTGAGCACTGCCAGCAGCAGCGGAATGCTGATGTACACCACCACCCGCAGGTCGAAGCGCAAGCCGTTGAGGAAGCCCTCGGCCACGGTGGAGTAAGGGGTGTCGCCGATCATGTCGCTGTTGTAGACCAGCAGCCCCAGGCGCACCAGGCTGAGCATCAGCATGATCACCAGGCCGCACAGCAAGGTATAAGCCAAGTGCGATTTGAGGGTCGGCGCGAACGGGAGCGGCACGGCCCGTTGTTTCAAGGCATCCGTGTTAGCCATGAATGGGGAGATCCTAGGATTGCGGGTTTGCGGGAAGGCGACATCGCCACAGAGCCCTGCCATCAATCGTGGCGTTGGACTAACGCAGCATTGTGCGGCGCGGATTCTGGTTAATCCAGTGTGAAAATTTTGTCACGAACGCCGACAGACGGCGCGGGATTGCCCCTCGCAGGGTTATTCCGCCTCCACGCCAATTCGCAATGCCCCTGCTAGCGGGGGCTCAGAGGCGGATGTTGCCTCTTGGGCCAGCAATCGCCCAGATGATCAGGCCAATGACCGGCAGCAACAGAATCAGCAAAGTCCACAGCACCTTGATGCCCACTTCGGCACCACTTTTCAGAACATTCGCAATCGCCCAAATGTCCAATGCCAATATGATCAGGCCTACCAGGCCATTGAATGTCGAGCCCATACCTTCGCTCCTGAAAAAATCCGTGTGCGGCAGAGCATAGCGTCTATCACGCCGATAGAAGGGAATCCTTGGGCAGCGGCGCAGGTCACTGGTTAGACTGATTTCATTCATTGTCATGAGGTCCGCATGCCACCTGCCAACACTCAAAGCGCCGCCCCAGCCTCGATGCTGAGCGCCTGGCGGCAACAAGCCCTGAATGCCCCCTGGCTCAGTGCCGGCCTGGGTGTGAGTCTGCTCGCGATTGTTATCCTGCTGCTGGCCAGCATGTGGAATGCAGTCAACGGTGATCACTCGCAAAACCTGCACCTGGCGCTGCTCGGCGGGCTGGCAGGTTTTGGCGCTACCGCGTTGGGCGCAGTGCTGGCGGTGGTACTACGTGATGTCAGCGCGCGCAGCCAGGACGTGATGCTTGGCTTTGCGGCGGGGATGATGCTCGCGGCGAGCTCGTTTTCGCTGATTCTGCCCGGTCTCGATGCGGCCCGTGAGATTACCGGCAACGGCCCGGCGGCGGCGTTCACCGTGGTCCTGGGGATGGGCCTGGGCGTGCTGTTGATGCTGGGCCTGGACCGTTTTACCCCACACGAACATGAAAGCACCGGCCCTTGTGGCCCCGAAGCGGAGCGGATCAGCCGGGTGTGGCTGTTCGTGCTGGCTATCACCTTGCACAACCTGCCCGAGGGCATGGCCATTGGCGTGAGCTTTACCAATGGCGACATGAACATTGGCTTGCCGTTGACCAGCGCCATCGCGATTCAGGACATTCCTGAGGGCTTGGCAGTGGCCCTGGCCCTGCGGGCTACGGGGCTGTCGAACCTCAAAGCGGCGCTGGTGGCAATTGGCTCAGGGCTGATGGAGCCTTTGGGGGCCGTGATCGGCCTGGGGATCTCCACCGGCTTTGCCCTCGCCTACCCGATCAGCATGGGCCTGGCTGCAGGGGCGATGATCTTTGTGGTGTCGCATGAGGTGATCCCCGAAACCCACCGTAATGGCCATCAGACGGCGGCGACGCTGGGGTTGATGGGCGGCTTTGGGGTGATGATGTTTCTGGATACCGCGTTGGGCTGATGGGTTGCCAGTGCCGGCCTCATCGCTGCGGCTCGCCCCGCGATGAGGCCGGCACTGGCGACAACCGCTGTCAGTTGTGCACAGCGACCTTCAAGGCCTCCAACGCTGGCTCCACGGCGATCCCCACCTCAGCGCCCAACTCCAGCACCCGCGCCAGGTCATTCTGACCGACCATCACCATCTGCAACTCGTCATCGAGTAACTGGCTGAAGTTGAGCAGCACATAGCCGCCGGCTTCCTTGTTCAGCGCGCCCATCTGCACCTGGATGCGGTTGAGTGCGGTCAATGGCTCGGTTTTCGCCAGCTGCTTGGGCTTGAGGTTGAACGGTACGCTCTTGTCGAACGAATCCGTGATGTTCTGGAACAGCTCCTGATAGCTGTCGGCCTGGAACAGCACGGTATCCGGCAGGCTACCGAGCACAATCCACTCACCCAGCGGGATCGGGAAGGTGTCGTCGTAGTTGATATCCGGGTTGGCGGCCAGAAACGCGGCGGGGTCGGCGTAGGCCTGAGCGGCCTCGTCGGCAATGCGCTCGATCTCGTCATCGGGCATGCAACCGGCGCCGACGAGGCTGATGAATTCGCGCAATTGGTCTTTCATGAGGGGGCTCTGCAATGGTGAAAAAGTCACCAAGGATAGCTGCAAACGCCCCCTGAGGGTTAGCCGGCCAGCGCCTGCAAGCGCGCAGCGGTGTCGACCGCGCCCATGGTTTGGGCAGCGGCAAGGGCATTGGCGCCCCGGGCATCCTGGCGCGCAGGGTCGGCGCCCTGGGCCAGCAGGTAGTCGACAATTTCGCTGCGATTGAACATCGCCGCCAGCATCAACGCCGTGCGCCCGTCGGCGGCGGCGGCATCCACCGGTACGCCGTGCTCGAGCAGCAGGCGAATCATCGCCAGATCGCCCTTGAACGCGGCGCCAGCGATGGGCAATTGGCCGTTGTCGTTGGCGATCAATGGATCGGCGCCATGGCTCAACAGCACCTGCACGGCATCATGATGGCCATGGTAGCTGGCAAGCATCAGCAGGGTATCGCCCTTGTGGTTGCGCAGGTTGGCCGGCAGGCCGCTGGCAAGCAAACGCCCAAGCATCTGGGCATCACCGCGGCGAGCGCGCTCGAACACCTCTTCGGCAAAGGCTGCGGCTTCGTCGTCGTTCATGGTGGCGGGCTGTTGGTCGGACATTCTGAACCTCCTGGCAAAATTTAGAGCCCAAGTCTTTGTCAGGCCCCCCTGATCGGTCAAAGGTTCAGATTCTATTGAGCCCAGAGGCTGGCTCTATGGCCATGCAAAATGCACTGTGCAAAATGCACGACCATGCACTATGCACGAAGACCTTCTCGTGAAAATCATGTAAGTAACTGATTTTAAAGGGATTTAATCAGAGCAAAAGACTGGCACGGTCACTGCAACGATCAACTCACGTCTGCCAACACAACAGTCAGGAGTTGATATGGACCTCATTCAGCAAAAGTTCGCCTCGGTGTTTTCCGCCTACCAGGTCGCTACCCAGGCCCGCCCGGACGGCGGCATCCTGCTGACCCTGCGTGCCGCTGATGGCGTGGTCACCCGCCGAGTACTGACTTACGGCCAACTGCACAGTGCCGAGCAGCTGTCGTGGGCGATCAGCGCGATTCGCCGCGACCTCGCGGAACAGGCCAGTGAGCTGCCGGTGATCTCGATGCTGCAGAGCCAGCAGCGGTTTGCGCTGCCGACTTATCGCTGAGTGTCAGTACCACTGCTATCGCGGGGCAAGCCCTCTCCCACGTAGTTTCCTGCTGAAGCTAAATTACGTGTGAGCGGGCTTGTCCCGCGAAGGGCTCCCACGTAGTTGGCTGCTGAAGCTGATTACGTGGGAGCGGGCTTGCCCCGCGATAGGGCCGGGGTGCTAAACCTCAGAATTCGGCGATACCCGCAAACGCCAGCGCAGCCGCATCACCGGTAAAGCGCGGCGCCAGCGCCTGCTCATCGCGGAATAACCGCAGCGCCAGACAAAACGGCGTATCCCCCAGGTCAATCCAACGCCGAACCTGGGCCGGCACGACCAGCACATCGCCCTTCTCGCACAGCACGCCATACACATACTCGCCCACCCGCAGGGTGACCTGAGCCCGCCCGCTGATCATCGCGAACACCTCATCGCCGCCATGCACATGCTCGTTACGCAGATCGACCTGCGCCGCATCCACGCCATCACGGTTGAGCAACGCATAGGCCGCACAGCCATGCTCGGTCATCAGCCGGTCCAATGGCTCACGACAGGCGTCGAGCACTTCGTCCTGAGCCGTCCCAGGGCGAACCCGCAGCTCATGCGGTTGATGCATGAAGCGCACACCCTGCTCGGCGAGGGTCGTGACAATGTCGTCATGATGGGTCAGCAACTTGTTGGGAAGGCCCGGGCTTGACGGGTGAAAAACGCTGAGGATGCTCATCAGGGGCTGTTCCTGCTATCGGTCATTCGAGTCGCAATGATAACGGCTGCGGCAAAGGCTGCGACGCTGGCCATACCAAAGGTGAAGTGTGGGCCCAGCAATTTCCAACTGTAGCCCGAATACAAGGCGCCTAACGCGCCGCCTGTGCCCGACAACGCCGCGTACAGCGCCTGGCCCTGGCCTTGCTGGCGTGCGCCGAAGCTGGCTTGGACGAAGGCGATCGAGGCGGCGTGGAAACAACCAAAGGTTGCCGCATGCAACAGCTGGGCGAAGATCAGCGCGGCCGGCACTTCGGCCAGGTTACCCAACAGCAGCCAGCGCAGCCCCGCCAGGACAAAGCTGAGCAGCAGCACCCGCCGCACCGAAAAACGCGCGAAGATCCGGCTCATGGCCATGAACATCAAGACCTCCGCAACCACGCCTAGCGCCCACAGCAAGCCGATACTACCGCGGCTGTAGCCCAAGTGTTCCAGGTGCAGGGTAAGGAAGGTGTAGTACGGCCCGTGGCTAAGCTGCATCAGCGCCACGCACAGGTAGAACGCGATCACCCCAGGCGCCAGCAGCTGGCGCAGGAAGCCCCCTGCCCCGCGACGCTCAGCATGTTCCACCGGCTGGGCATTGGGCACCCACAGGCTGGCGAGGAAGATACCGGCCATGATGGTGACCAGCGCCACCGGGTAGATATCCAGGCTCAGCCATTCGAACAGCCGGCCCAGGCCCACCACGGTGAGGATGAAGCCGATCGAGCCCCACAGCCGCACCTGGCTGTAGCGTGAGGTCTGGCCGTGCAGGTGGGCCAGGGTAATCACCTCGAATTGCGGCAGTACCGCATGCCAGAAGAACGCATGCAGGGCCATCACCAGCGCCAGCCAGGCGTAGCTTTTACCGAAGAAGATCAGCGAGAACGTCGCCAGGGTCGACAACGCCCCCAGGCGCACGATCAGCAGGCGCTGGCCGCTGCGATCACCCAGCCAGCCCCACAGGTTGGGGGCGACGCAACGCATCAGCATGGGGATGGCGACCAGCTCGCCAATGCGCGCCGGGGAGAAGCCGAGGTGATCGAAGTACAACGCCAGGAACGGCGCGGTGGAGCCGAGCAGGGCGAAGTAGAACAGGTAGAAACTGGACAGGCGCCAGTAGGGAATTGGCGTCATGGGGCAGTGCGCTTTGTGGTGATCATTGGGGGCCGCTTTGCGGCCCTCTCGCGGGCAAGCCAGCGCCTACCAAGACCGTGTAGGGGCTGGCTTGCCCCGCGATAGGGCCTGCGCCGCTCAACGCTGATTAAAGCTGGCCCAAAACGGGAGTATTGACTCGCACATCGGCATTCTGCGCACGATGGCGCAGCAGGTGATCCATCAGCACGATGGCCATCATCGCCTCGGCAATCGGCGTGGCGCGGATACCTACGCAGGGATCATGGCGGCCCTTGGTAATCACTTCGACCGGGTTGCCATCGACATCGATCGAACGACCCGGGGTGGTGATGCTCGACGTGGGCTTGAGTGCCAGATGGGCAACGATTGGCTGGCCGGAGGAAATACCACCGAGAATGCCGCCCGCATTGTTGCTGAGGAAGCCTTGCGGGGTCAGCTCATCACGGTGCTCGGTGCCACGCTGGGCGACACTGGCGAAACCGGCGCCGATTTCCACGCCCTTGACCGCGTTGATGCTCATCAGCGCGTGGGCAAGCTCGGCATCCAGGCGATCGAAGATCGGCTCGCCCAAGCCCGGCATGACGCCTTCGGCCACCACAGTGATCTTGGCCCCGACCGAGTCCTGGTCACGGCGCAGTTGGTCCATGTAGGCCTCAAGCTCTGGCACCTTGGCCGGGTCCGGGCTGAAGAAGGCATTGTCTTCAACCGAGTCCCACGTTTTGAACGGGATTTCGATGGGCCCCAGCTGGCTCATGTAGCCCCGTACGCTGATGCCTTGGCTGGCCAGGTACTTCTTGGCGATGGCACCGGCAGCGACGCGCATGGCGGTTTCCCGCGCCGAGCTGCGACCACCGCCACGGTAGTCGCGCAGGCCATACTTGTGGTGGTAGGTGTAGTCGGCGTGGGCGGGGCGGAACAGGTCCTTGATCGCCGAGTAGTCCTTGGATTTCTGATCGGTATTGCGGATCAGCAGGCCAATCGAGCAGCCCGTGGTTCGGCCTTCGAACACCCCGGAAAGGATCTCGACTTCGTCCGGTTCCTGACGCTGGGTGGTGTGCCGGCTGGTGCCGGGCTTACGCCGGTCGAGGTCGTGCTGCAGATCGGCCAGGGAAATCTCCAGGCCTGGCGGGCACCCATCGACAATGGCGACCAACGCCGGGCCATGGCTTTCGCCAGCGGTGGTGACAGTGAACAGCTTGCCGTAGGTATTGCCGGACATGGACGCTCCGCGAATCAGCCTGAAGTTTGGATGAGGCGGCCAGTATACGGAAAGCGGCAGATTTGCGAAGGAAATCCAAGCCCTTGGTTGTCAGTTCCTGCCTCTTCGCAGGCTAGCCCACTCCCACAGGGAGGGAGTGGACCGCAAGATTTGCACGATGACGCACAATCAAGTGCACTGGCAGAACCTTAATCAGGCCTCCAGGTCCAACCCTCATCTCCTCATGAAGTACCCCATGATGCTGCGCTTCGCCGCCTTGTTGCTGCTGTTCTGCACCACCTTCGCCAATGCTGCCGCCCCCACCGTCCTGCAACGTCCGATCGACTTGGACACCGGCCAGGGCGTGCTGCACGGCAGCCTGCTATTGCCCCAGCAGGACACCCCGCCGCCAGTGGTATTGATCATCGCCGGTTCCGGTCCAACCGACCGCGACGGCAACAACCCTGCGGGCGGGCGAATCGACAACCTCAAGCGACTGGCCCTGCTGCTGGCCGGCGAGCACATCGCCAGTGTGCGCTTCGACAAACGCGGGGTTGCCGCCAGCCAGCCGGCCACCCCGGACGAGCGCGAACTGAGCGTGGAGCGCTACGTTGCAGACACCGTGGCCTGGAGCCGCAAGCTCCAGGCCGACCCGCGTTTTGGCCCGCTGATTCTGCTCGGCCACAGCGAAGGTGCGCTGATCGCCACCCTGGCCGCCGAACAAGCCGGCGCCAGCGCCGTCATCACTGTCGCCGGCAGCGGACGGCCAGTGGCGCAGGTGCTTCGCGAGCAACTGGCGCAGCGCCTGCCAGCGGCGCAACTGGCGCGCGGCAACGCCTTGATCGACCGCCTGCAAGCCGGCCAAACCAGCCTCGATGTGCCGCCAGCACTGCGCGAAGTGTTCCGCCCTTCGGTGCAGCCCTACCTGATCTCGTTGCTGCGCCAGGACCCGGCCGGCGCCTTCGGCCAGCTCCAAGTGCCTGCCCTGATCATTCAGGGGCGCAACGATGTGCAAGTGGACGTGGCCGATGCCGAGCGCTTGCAGGCGGCCAAGCCCGATGCCCAGCTGGCGCTGATCGATGGCATGAACCACATGCTGCGTATCAGTCCGCGAGCCATGAGCGGCCAGCGAGAGAGCTATCAGAATCCTGAGCTGCCGCTGGCGCGCGAACTGGGCCAACGGATCGTCGCTTTCATTCGCCAATTGCCGCAGGCGTAGGGCGTGCCCCTACAGTACTGACCGCTGCTGCCGATAAGCAGGCATCGGCCGGTTATTGCGGGGGAAATCCTGCGATATCCGGCCATCGTGCATGTGAGGAAGCCCGTGATGACCGATGCCCCCGCCGCTGAGGCGACCGAAGAGCCGCAAGCCCCGGAGAGCGCCCCGCTGCCCTGGGCGGATGTGGCCGCTGAACATTTCCAGCTGCTGCGCCTGGCGCCGTTGCCCACCGACCGCAACAGTGGCGCCCGGCCGCTGCGCTTCGTGCAGTTCGGCTATGTCGAACGGCACAGCAAGGAGCACAGCCTGCTACGCATGGAAATCCGCTTGCCCGGGCAGAAAGTGCGAAAAGAGCAGAACCAGCTGGATATCCGTGTCGATCACGGCCAGCGCCTGGTCAGCATTGGCGCTGAAGCCGGGCTGCAAATAGAACCGCTCAACCGTGGTCTGGGCCGCTACTTGCTGGGCCAGGCGGTGCAGTGGTTGCAGGCCAACTGGTCGCACTACCGCGTTGAAGGCATGACCCTGCCGAACAAGGATGCGCTCAACGAAGACACCCGCCTGCGCCGCGACCATGTCTTGCGCAGTATCGGTGTAGAGGTGGAGTACAACGACGGCCAGGTCCTCAAGGGGCGCACCGTGGAGGTGGCGGTCGGTCAGCTCAAGGGCGGCTGGAACGCCGAGAAGGTCCAAAGGATCGATACGCTGGAATCGGCCGGCATGCTGCAACAGGCCGAGCAGACGTTGCAGGAAAAAGAAGCGCAACTGCGCGAGCGCGATGAGCGGGTGGCCAAGTACCGCCGCGAAGACAGCGGGCTGCGCTTTACCATTACCTGCCTGGTGGCGTTTGCGGTGTTCCAGGCGGGGCTGTTGATCTGGATCGCTACGCGCTAGGCGCCTGGCGGCTCTTCGCGGTCGCACTGGTGGGAGCGGGCTTGTCCCGCGATAGCGATGGCCAATGCGATAGATGTCGCCTGGTCTAACGCTATCGCAGGACACGCCCGCTCCCACAGGCCCTTACATTGGCTTCAGACGCGCGAGGCGAACAGCTCCTGATGCTGGCGGCACTGCTCAGCCGTCAACATGAACACCCCATGGCCGCCGCGCTCGAATTCGAGCCAGGCAAAATCGACTTCCGGGTACAGCGTCTCGACATGCACCTGGCTGTTGCCCACCTCGACGATCAGCAAGCCTTTCTCGGTCAGGTGGTCAGCCGCCTCGGCCAACATTCGCCGTACCAGGTCCAGGCCATCGTCACCGCACGCCAAACCCAGCTCCGGCTCGTGCTGGTACTCGGCCGGCATGTCGGCAAAATCTTCGGCATCGACATACGGCGGGTTGGACAGGATCAAGTCGAAGCGCTGCCCCGGCAACCCGGCGAAGCCATCGCCCTGCACGGTGAACACCCGCTCATCCAGACCATGGCGTTCGATGTTCTGGTTGGCCACTTCCAGCGCGTCGAACGACAAATCGGCCAATACCACTTGCGCCTCAGGGAACACCTCGGCGGCAACGATACCGATGCAGCCGGAGCCCGTGCACAGGTCAAGAATGCGGGCCGGCTCTTGCGCCAGCCACGGCTCGAAACGTTTTTCGATCAGCTCGCCAATCGGTGAACGCGGCACCAGCACACGCTCATCGACCAGGAACGACATCCCGCAGAACCAGGCCTCGCCGAGCAGGTAGGCGGTGGGCACGCGCTCTTCGATGCGGCGCTTGAGCAGATGCTGCAGACGCACTCGCTCGTCATCCTCGAGCTGGCAATCCAGGTAGCTGTCAGCCACCTCCCATGGCAGGTGCACGGCCCCCAGCACCAGCAGGCGGGCCTCGTCCCAGGCGTTGTCGGCACCGTGGCCGAAGAACAGGTCATGCTCGTGGAAGCGGCTGACTGCCCAGCGGATGTAGTCGCGCAGGGTGCGCAGGCGGGATGTGATCACGGGGTACTCCTTTTCAGACAGGACAAAAGTCTAACAGGCCCACCCGCTGAAATGTTCCACCCAATCCCCAACAAGTAGCCACAGGCCAGTAAACACGCAGGTTACGATGTCAACCATTCCCATTAGCGGCCAAGCAAGGGACAATAGGCGCACAAAAGCCCTACTGAAGGAGCCCTTGATGTCCGTTACAACCACGATGTTCCGCCTCAGTGGCCGCGACTACCCGCCGGCCAAGCTGGGCAACGCCAGCCTGATCATCATCGATGCGCAGAAGGAGTACCTCAGCGGTCCCCTGGCGCTGTCGGGCATGGACGAGGCCGTGGCCAACATCGCCAGGTTGCTCGAGGCCGCGCGTAAAGCCGGTCGCCCGATCATCCACGTCCGTCACCTGGGTACCGTTGGCGGCCTGTTCGACCCACAGGGCCCGCGCGGCGAGTTCATCGAAGGCCTGGAGCCGCGTGGCGATGAAATCATCATCGAAAAGCGCATGCCCAACGCCTTCAAGAACACCAAGCTGCACGAAACCCTGCAGGACAAAGGCCACCTGGACCTGATCGTCTGCGGCTTTATGAGCCACTCCAGCGTCAGCACCACCGTGCGCCGCGCCAAGGACTATGGTTATCGTTGCACGCTGGTCGAGGATGCTTCGGCAACCCGCGACCTGGCGATCAAGGATGGCGTGATTCCTGCCGCGCAGATCCACCAGTGCGAAATGGCCGTGATGGCCGACAACTTCGCCTGCGTCGCCCCTACCGCCAGCCTGGTCTGAGCGCATGACCGCCCGGCAGACGGGCGGAACCTGATAGCCAAGGGCAGGTCGAACTCCGGATACCCATAGAGGAAATCGGAATGAAGCTCAAAGGCAGTTTCGACGCCAAGCGCCTGCGCCCGCGCGAACCGCGTAACTGGGGCGCGCGCCTGGCTGCCGGGCTGTCTGCCCTGCTGGCGACGCTCGGCATACTTCTGGCGATGGCCGGTTTTGCCGGTCTGTTGGGCAATTACGCCGCACTTGCCGAACTCAATGCCAATCGGCCGCTGTCGGGCATCCTGCTGGCGGTGGGGTTATTGTTGCTGTGGATGGGCGTGCGTTTCTGGCGCCGTAGTCGCATTCGCCTGCGTCGAGGGCGAGAGTTGAACCTGTCGCCGCATCTGATGAAGAAGCACGACTGAGTTGGTTGTCAGTGCTGGCGTCATCGCGGGGCAAGCCCGCTCCCACGTAATGGTCACCGCATCTGATGAATGAGCACGACTGAGCTGGCTGTCGGTGCTGGCCTCGTCGCGAGGGCAAGCCCACTTAATGGCGCCATAGCTCTGCGGATAACTCGTGGGAGCGGGCTTGTCCCGCGATGGGCCAGCACAGGTGTACGCAGGCGCGCACTCGCGTAAACTACGCCGCCCACGTGGAGGCCTGCATGCAAGACGACGATTTTTCCCTGTTCCATGCCGAAGTGCGCGGCGTCAAGCCGATCAAGCACGACCGTGCCGAGGTCGGCAAACCCAAGGCTGACCGCAAGCAGCTGGCCGGCCTGCGCCAGTCGGCTACGGTACGCAGCGACCAACCGTTGGTGGTCGATGGCATGTCGGATCAGTTCGTTATCGACGTGGGCGCCGAAGACGAGCTGATGTGGCGTCGCGACGGCGTACAGGAAGGCCAGATCCGCAAGCTCAAGCTCGGTCAGATCCCTTTCGAAGGCAGCATCGACCTGCATGGCATGAGCGTGGAAAAGGCCCGCGAGATCCTCTGGGCGTTTCTCGCCGAGGCGACCAAGCTGGAAGTGCGTTGCGTGCGGGTCACCCACGGCAAGGCAGCGCGGCTGGACGGCAAGCGGCCGATGATCAAGAGCCACGTCAACACCTGGCTGCGCCAGCACCCGCAAGTACTGGGCTTCACCTCCTGCCAGGCGCGCCACGGCGGCACCGGCGCGGTGTACGTGATACTCAAACGGACCATGCTCGACGGGCGCGACGAATAACGCCGCGCTTGCAGCGCCGCCCTTGCCGCCGTACCCTTCTTTTTTGCGTTTATTCCCTACAGGTAGATACATGTCCCTGGAACAGAACTACACCGAGATCCTCAGCCAACTTGGCGAGGACGTCTCCCGTGAGGGCTTGCTGGACACGCCCAAGCGGGCCGCAAAGGCCATGAAGTACCTTTGCCGCGGTTATGAACAGACCCTGGAAGAGGTCACCAACGGCGCGCTGTTCAGCTCCGACAACAGCGAGATGGTGCTGGTCCGGGACATCGAGCTCTACTCGATGTGCGAGCACCACATGCTGCCGTTCATCGGCAAGGCCCACGTGGCTTACCTGCCGCAGGGCAAAGTACTGGGCCTGTCCAAGGTTGCGCGGATCGTCGACATGTTCGCCCGCCGCCTGCAGATCCAGGAAAACCTGAGCCGCCAGGTTGCCGAAGCCATCGAGCAGGTCACTGGCGCTGCCGGCGTTGCGGTGGTCATCGAAGCCAAGCACATGTGCATGATGATGCGCGGTGTCGAGAAGCAGAACTCGACCATGATCACTTCGGTGATGCTCGGTCAGTTCCGCGAAAACGCCGCGACTCGTAGCGAGTTCCTCAGCCTGATCAAGTGATCGGCGCGTGATCCCAAGCCGGCCCTCAGGGTCGGCTTTTTATTTGTTCAGGAGTTGCCCATGATCGTCAAAGCCCTGCGGGTCGGCCTCGGCCAGCTTATCGTGTTCGGCGACTGGATCAGCCGCCCGGCCAAGCAAAAGCGTGACCCGGCGGCCCAGGCGCTGGTCGAGCAACAGGCCAAGGGCCTGGCGCTGTACCAGTTCCACGCCTGCCCGTTCTGCGTCAAGACCCGACGCAACCTGCATCGGCTGAATGTGCCGGTGGCGCTGCGTGATGCCAAGAATGACCCGCAGCACCGCCAGGCCTTGCTTGAAGGTGGCGGTCGGGTGAAGGTGCCGTGCTTGCGTATCGAGGAACAAGGCCAGGTGACCTGGATGTATGAGTCCAAGGAAATCATTGCCTACTTGGACAAGCGTTTCGCCGGCGTTTGATTTTTTTTGGGGGCGTGCCGGCCTCATCGCGGGGCAAGCCCGCTCCCACGCAACCAGCTCTCGCCCGACTTGCGCCAATGCAGCTACACGCGTGGGAGCGGGCTTGCCCCGCGATAGCGTTACTCGCCCATCGGCACATGGCGCGGATGCGCAGCCACCCGCGCCAACCACGCCTGCACCGCAGGGTATGCGCCCAGATCAAACCCACCCTGGTGCGCCACGTGGGTATAGGCATACAACGCCACATCGGCAATCGAATACTGCTGCCCGACCAGATAAGGCGTCATCTGCAGCTGCTTTTCCATCACCCGCAGCGCTTTGTAGCCGCCCTTGTGCAGCCCCTTGTATTCCTCAAGTCGCTCCTGCGGCAAGCCCAGATAAAACTGGATGAAGCGCGCCACCGCAATGTACGGCTCATGGCTGTATTGCTCGAAAAACTGCCACTGCAACACCTGGGTACGCAGACGCGGCTCGCTGGGCAAAAACTCGCTGCCGTCGGCCAGGAAGTTGAGAATCGCGTTGGACTCCCAAAGATAGCTGCCATCTTCGAGCTCCAGCACCGGCACCTTGCCATTGGGGTTCATGGCGAGAAACTCCGGCGTCTCGGTCTCGCCCTTGAGAATGTCCACCGGATGCCATTGATACGGACGATCGAGCAAATGCAGCATTAGTTTGATCTTGTAACAGTTGCCCGACTGGTAGTCCCCATAGACCTTGTACATCGCCCCTCCCCTTCAATGCAGTTGCCGATATAGGCCCCATAGTTGGCGACTGTACGGCTAAAAGCAATGGTCGCTGTATGGCAAGGATCAACGCTTGCCGCGTTAGTCTGAAAAAACTGCTTACAAGTACAAGGACTGCACCATGACCGATGCCACTTCAGCGCGCCTGCGCCCATTGGCAGACAGCTCCCCGTCGGCGGTGGTCGCCGGCTTCATCGCCATGCTTACCGGCTACACCAGCTCGCTGGTGTTGATGTTCCAGGCCGGCCAGGCGGCCGGATTGACCACAGCGCAGATCTCCTCATGGATCTGGGCGCTGTCGATCGGCATGGCGATTTGCAGCATTGGCCTGTCGCTGCGCTATCGCACGCCGATCACCGTGGCCTGGTCGACGCCGGGAGCGGCGCTGCTGATCACCAGCTTAGGCGGCGTCAGCTACGGCGAAGCGATCGGCGCGTATATCACCTGCGCCGTACTGGTGCTGATCTGCGGCCTGACAGGCAGCTTCGAGCGCCTGGTCAAACGGATTCCAGCATCGCTGGCCTCGGCGCTGCTGGCTGGGATCTTGTTCAAGATCGGCAGTGAGATTTTCGTTGCCGCGCAGCACCGCCCCCTGCTGGTCCTGGGCATGTTCTTCAGTTACCTGCTGGTCAAGCGCCTGTCACCCCGCTATTGCGTACTGGCCGCGTTGGTAGTGGGTACGGCGCTGTCTGGCGCGCTGGGCCTGCTGGATTTCAGCAGCTTCAACCTAGAAGTGGCCAAGCCGGTGTGGACCACGCCGAGCTTCTCGCTGGCAGCGACCATCAGCATTGGCATCCCGTTGTTCGTGGTAGCGATGACCTCGCAGAACATGCCGGGGGTGGCGGTGTTGCGCGCCGATGGTTACCAAGTGCCGGCCTCGCCGCTGATCTCGGCGACCGGTTTTGCTTCGTTGCTGCTGGCACCCTTTGGCTCGCACGGGGTGAACCTGGCGGCGATCAGCGCGGCGATCTGCACCGGGCCGCACGCCCATGAAGACCCGAAAAAGCGATACACCGCAGCGGTGTGGTGCGGGATCTTCTACGGCATCGCTGGCGTGTTCGGCGCAACCCTGGCCGCACTGTTTGCCGCCCTGCCCAAGGAGCTGGTGCTGTCGATCGCGGCGTTGGCGCTGTTCGGTTCGATCATGAATGGCTTGAGCGTGGCCATGAGTGAGGCGCGCGAGCGCGAGGCGGCGTTGATTACCTTCATGGTGACGGCGTCGGGCTTTACCTTGTTTTCGATTGGCTCAGCGTTCTGGGGGATCGTGGCGGGGGTGATTACCTTGCTGATCCTCAATCCACGTAGGGCTTGAAATGTCGATGGCTGAGCGGGTTTCATCGCGCGACAAGCCCGCTCCTGCAGGGCTGCGGTGAGGCCCGATCTGCCGGCACGCTACTCAGGCTCTGCTCAGAGCCTGAAATGCCCGACCATCCCCTTCAACTCATCCCCCAACTGCGCCAGCTGCACACTCGACTGGGCATTGTCGCGCATCGCCAGCGCAGCCTGATCGGCACTGCCGCGAATCTGCGTGACACTGCGGCTGATCTCCTCGGCGACCGAACTCTGCTGCTCGGCCGCGGCGGCAATCTGCTGGTTCATCTGCTGGATCAATGACACCGCCGTGGCAATGCTACCCAGTGCGCTTTCGGTATGCAGCGCATCCGCCACCGCCAAGCGCACCAGTTCGGTACTCCCGCGAATCTGCGCCACCGACTGCTGGGCGTTGCCACGCAAGCTTGCGACCAAACGCTCGATCTCCTCGGTCGATTGCCGGGTCCTCCTGGCCAGAGCCCGCACCTCATCGGCGACCACGGCAAAACCGCGCCCTTGCTCCCCGGCCCGCGCTGCTTCGATCGCCGCATTGAGCGCCAGCAGGTTGGTCTGCTCGGCCACGCTCTTGATCACCTCAAGGACATCGCCAATGGTATGAATCTCTGCACTCAGGCTCTCGATACCGGCGCTGGCGGTCTCTGCCGCCGCCGCCAGCTGTTCGATGCGCTGCATGCTCTGGCGCACCACCTGCTGGCCGGATTCGACCTTGTCATCGGCAGCCTGCGCGGCCTGGGCGGCTTCTTCGGCATTGCGCGCCACGTCATGCACGGTGGCGGTCATCTGTTGCATGGCGGTGGCAACTTGCTCGGTTTCTTCTTTCTGGCTGCCGACCTCGCGGTTGGTCTGCTCGGTCACGCTCGACAGCGACTGAGCGCTGCCAGCCAACTGCTCGATACCCTGCTGCAAACCACTGACCATGCCTGACAGGCCCGCCGCCATCTGCTGCATGGCCTGCAACAGCTGGCCGACTTCATCGCCCCGCGGCGCTTCGGCCTGCATGCCTAAGTCACCGGCGGCAATCCGTTGGGCACGGGTGATCACCCGCTTGAGCGGGCCAACCACAGCACGGGTGATCAGCCACGCCGCCAGCACCCCGGCCAGCAGCGCCAGCGCAGTAGCCAGAGAAATCGCCAGGGCGTTGCGTTTGAGCTCGCTCTGCATGGCCTGTTCCTGACTGCTGTAGGCCTGATCGACCCTGGCGGTGACCTGGTCGGCACGCGCCTGCAACTGCGCCTTGAGGCCCTGCTCTTTGGCCAGTAGGTCGGTGTATTCGTTGAGCTTTTCGGAGAAGCTGGCGATATGCCCGGCGACCTCGCCCAATACACTCTGGTAACCACTGTCGCTGACCGAGGTCTTGAGCTGCTCGACCAGGCTGGCCGCCTCGACGGTCTGGGCGATCCGCCCCTGGTTGACCGCCTCCTCGCCCTTGCGCCCCTGCTCCAGTCGCACCCGCGCCTCGTCCATCGCCTGCAACATCAGCCGCGACACCTGGGCAACCTGCGCGGCCTGTTCGAGAAACTCACCGCCTTGCTGGCCCTGAGACTGCTTGAGGGTGTAGCTGCCATCGTCAGCCAACCCCGCCTGCAGTACATCGAGGTTATTGGCCACGCTTGAGACCGACCAACTGGCCATGTCCAGCGCCAGCTCCTTGGCCTGCACAGCTTCAACGAAGGTGTCGAAGGCCTGGCCATAGGCGGTCAAGTCAGCCTCGCTCGCGCTCAATTGCCCGACCCCACGGGCACGTTCGATCAGCCCTTGCAATCCAGTGCGCAAAGCCTCGGCGTCCTCACTGTCGGAACGCAAGGCAAAGCCCTGTTCGAGCTGGCGCAAGCGCAACAGGTCGGTATTGAACTGGGTCATCTGGCGCAAGCCATCAAAGCGCTGAGCGACGCTGTACAGCGCGAACACGCCAATCGCCGCCACCGCCAGGGTCAGCAACAGGACTAAAGCAAAGCCCAAGCCGAGCTTGCGAGCCATGCCGAGATTGGCCAGAACGCCGTGCTTGGTCACTGCCATCGCCGATTCCCCCTCGCCCTGTCAGGCTTTTCTGAAGGGCAAGAGTGACAATGGCGAGAGGATGCTCACAAGTCCTTGGCGCCAGAATGGTGTCAAATAGCTATGAGCGTGTCGTTTTCAGGCCGCTGAAGGTCGCCCTGCATGCTGAAGGAAGGCTTGGGCACGTTGGTCCTGCCCGTAGGCGACATTGATCCGCAACCAATCACTGGCAGCCCCCTGAACATCGAAGGCGCTGCCCGGCGTGAGCAGTACTGCATGTTCCAGTGCCAGCCGCTCAAGGCTCGCGAAGTCGCGACCCGGCACCCGCGCCCAGACGAACATCCCACCATACGACTCACAGAACACCTGCCAGCCATAGCCTTCAAGCTGGCCGAGCAACTTGGCCATGTGCTGCCCCAGACGCACGCGCAAACGCTGCACGCTCTTGCGATAGCTGCCATTGGCGAGCATCTGCGCCACAACCTGCTCGGCGAAGCGCGAGTTGCCGATACCACTGACCATTTTCAGCTCGGCCAAACGTGCAATCAGGTCCTTGTCGGCCACCAGATAGCCGACTCGCAGCGAACTGCTGAGGGTTTTGGAGAAACTGGCCAGGTAGATCACCCGCTGCTCGCTGTCGAGGGTAGCCAGGCGGGTGGCCGGACCTTCCTGGAAATCGGCGTAGATATCGTCCTCGATGATCCGCACGTTTCGCTCGCGGGCCACTTCCAGCAGGCGGTAGGCGGCCTTCGGCGTCAGACTGGTGCCGGTCGGATTGTGGTACAGGCTGTTGATGAACAGGCAGCGCGGGCGATGCTCGACCAACAGCTGCTCCAGTGCCTGCAAGTCAGGGCCATGGACGGTACGCGGAACCGGCAGCATGCGTACTTGATGGGCGCGCAGCAGGTTGTACAGGTTGTAATAGCCGGGGTTTTCCACCAGTACCGTATCGCCTGGGCGCAGCAGGGTGCGCACCAGCAGATCGAGGCCATGGCTGGCGCCTTGGGTGGTGAGGATGCGTTCGGCACCCGCCGCAATATCCAGGCGCGCCAGACGCTTGTGCAACTGCTGGCGCAGGCTGCTCAGGCCCAACGGCGGGCTGTAGTCGAACAAGTCCGCTGGGTTGCCACGGCTGACCTGGCGAATGGCCTGGGCCAATTCTTCGGCCGCGCGCCATGCGTTGGGCAACCAGCCGCAGCCGAGCTTGAGCAGCTCGTCGTGGCCTTCGCGGAACTGGCGCCAGCTGCCATCCAGCGCCTCTCCCCAGTGTTCGGCGTCGGCTGTTTCAAGGCCCGGCTTGCACTCGGCAACGAAGAAGCCGGTGCCGTGGCGTGCTTCTAGCCAGCCACTGGCGACCAGCCGATCGTAAGCCTCGATCACGCACGACGGGCTGACCTGATGGGTTCGTGCCAAGGCGCGAATCGAGGGTAAACGCGCGCCGGGGCGCAGGCGCTGGTGCTCGATCCAGGCCTGGAGCTGGTCGGTGAGTTGTTGGACCAGGGGGGTGGGGCTGAGGCGATCAAGCTGCAGGTTCATGGCAAGTGTTCGCGGATTTTATGCGAACAGTTAAGCATAAATGGGCTGGGGGTGTGTCTTGTTGGTGGAGCGGCTGGGCATCAGTGTGGCCTGTGCCGGCTCTATCGCGGGGCAAGCCCGCTCCCACGAGGCCGCTCCATGTGTGATCGACGCGGCCTGTGGGAGCGGGCTTGCCCCCGCGATAGAGCCGACACAAACACCCACGGACCAACGGACCACCCCGACATGCCCAATCGCTACGCCCCCGCCCTGCTGGCCTTCGCCCTGTGCATCATCACCCTCGCGGTGAACCTGCAAGCGCCGCTCTACATCACCTACGCCGACCTCTCCGGCCGCGGCGCCACCGCCACTGCAGTGGCATTCTCCGGCTATGTACTCGGCGTGCTGCCGATACTCCTGGCCCTGGGCGGCCTGGCGGATCGGGTCGGCCGGCGGCCACTGATGCTCGCCGCCCTAGGCCTGTCGATGCTCGCCACGCTGCTGATGCTGCTGGCCCCTAGCCTGGAAACCCTCGGCGTCGCGCGCCTGTTCCTCGGCCTGGGCACCGGCCTGGCTTCAGCCACGGCCACCGCCTACATGGGCGAGTTGATGACCGGCAGCGACAACAGCCGCGCCGCCAACTGGGTCACTGCCAGCACCTCGCTGGGCTTTGGTCTGGGCGCGGCCTTGACCAGCCTGTTCCTCCTAGCCGGACCGAGCCTGACCCCAGGTAGCTTCCATCTGCAACTGCTGCTGGCGTTCATCGCCATCGCTTTGGTGTGGCGCTTGCCCGATCCACGCCCGGCACAGCGCACAGCCATGCTGCGCTTGCCCTGCTACCCGGCCGGCAGTCTCGCCTATGGCTTCGCCATCCTCCTGGCCTGGGCCTGCGTGGGCCTGGTGATCGCCCTGCTGCCAGGGATTCTGCGTCAGCATGGCTTGAGCGCCTGGTCAGGCTTTTCCACCTTCTGCGTGATCAGCTGCGGCCTGCTATTCCAGCCCATGGCCCGGCGCTTGCCGAGTGCCCAAGCGACCCTGCTGGGGCTGGCCATCTTGCCTTGCAGTTATGCCCTGTTGGCCTGGGGCGCGGACAGCGGCGCACTGCTCGCTGTGCTGCTCGGCGCGGTGGCCGCGAGCAGCGCTTGCTATGGCTTCATCTACCTCGGCGGGTTGGCGGCGGTGAACCAATTGGCCGGCAGCGAAAAGACTCGGGCCAGTGCCGGGTTCTTCCTGCTTGCGTACATGGGGTTCAGCCTGCCAGTGATTTTTACCGGGTTGCTCAGTGATGCGCTGGGATCACAACTGGCACTGGTGCTATTTGGCATTGCCTTGCTGCTGGGATGCCTAGCCGTAGCCTGCGTGCTGTTACGTGGGCTACGCAACGCCCGGCTAGTCACCCAACCCTGATCAGATCGCCAACGCACCACCGTCCACGGTCAGCGAGTGGCCGGTGGTGAATGCCGCACCGTCACTGCACAGATACAGCACCGCACTGGCAATTTCCTCGACCTTGCCAATGCGCCCCACCGGGTGCATCGCTGCGGCGAACTCGGCCTTGCGCGGGTCGGCTTCATAGGCGCGGCGGAACATATCGGTGTCGATCACCGCCGGGCACACCGCGTTAACCCGAATGCCCTTCTTGGCATACTCGATGGCCGCCGACTTGGTCAGGCCGATGACTGCATGCTTGGAGGCGGCGTAGATGCTCATCTTCGGCGCGGCCGACAGGCCTGCCACCGACGCGGTATTGACGATCGCCCCACCGCCCTGGGCCAGCAGCAACGGCAGCTGGTACTTCATGCACAACCACACGCCCTTGACGTTGACGCCCATGATCGCATCGAACTCTTCTTCGCTGCCCTCGGCCAAGCGGCCCTTCTCGATCTCGATGCCGGCGTTGTTGAAGGCATAGTCAAGACGGCCATAGACGTCGATAACGCCCTGGTGCAGTTGGCGCACATCGCGGTCCTGAGTCACATCGCAGGGCAGGAACAGCGCCTCGCCCCCTGCCTCACGAATCAAGCTCACGGTGGCCTCACCACCCAGCGCATCGCGGTCGGCCACTACCACCTTCAGCCCCTCGGCAGCGAAGGCCAGTGCCGTCGCCCGGCCGATACCCGCCGCGCCCCCGGTGACCAGGGCGACCTGGCCGGAAAAGGTCATGCTCATCGCTCGCTCCTGCAACAGAAATTGAAGTCGAGCCTGAGTCTAGTCAGGCGACCGCTGCCAGGGGCAGCATCATTAGGCCAACGGTTGAGCTACCATCGTTGCCAGTGATTGTGCCTGTAGCTCCCGATCATCCGCGTGGATCGCCCGGCATTCGCCACACCGGTAAACCTTGCCGCACCGCGCGCCAACCACTATCAACAGGCTTTGCCTACTATCAGCGAGATTCGCCATGACCCAGACCAACCGCCGCTTCCTGCTTGCCAAACGCCCGGTCGGCGCCGTTACCCGTGACGATTTCACCTACGAACAAGTCCCCGCCAGTGAGCCGGCCGAGGGCCAGATCCAGGTCAAGAACCTGTACCTGTCGCTTGACCCTGCAATGCGCGGCTGGATGAATGAAGGCAAGTCCTACATCCCGCCGGTGGGCCTGGGCCAGGTGATGCGCGCCCTGGGCGTCGGTGAAGTGGTCGCCTCCAAGCACCCAGGTTTCCAACCCGGCGACCACGTCAGCGGCGCGCTGGGCGTGCAGGATTACTTCACTGGGGAACCGCAGGGCCTGCACAAGATCGACCCCAAGCTCGCCCCCCTGCCCCGCTATCTCTCGGCCCTGGGCATGACCGGCATGACCGCCTACTTTGCCCTGCTCGACGTGGGTCAGCCTAAGGAAGGGGAAACCGTAGTGATCTCCGGCGCCGCGGGCGCAGTGGGCAGCATCGCCGGGCAGATCGCCAAGATCAAAGGCTGCCGGGTGGTCGGCATTGCCGGCGGCGCGCAGAAGTGCCAGTACCTCAAGGATGAGCTGGGTTTTGACGGGGTGATCGACTATAAGGCCGAAGACGTGCTGGCGGGCCTCAAGCGCGAGTGCCCCAAGGGCGTGGACGTGTACTTCGACAACGTCGGCGGGGATATCCTCGATGCCGTACTGAGCCGCTTGAACTTCAAGGCGCGCGTGGTGATTTGCGGGGCGATCAGCCAGTACAACAACAAAGAAGCGGTCAAAGGGCCGGCCAACTACCTGTCGTTGCTGGTCAATCGCGCGCGTATGGAAGGCTTCGTGGTGATGGACCACGTCAAGGAATACGGCAAGGCGGCACAGGAGATCGCCGGCTGGTTGGCCAGTGGCAAGGTCAAAAGCAAGGAAGATGTGGTGGACGGGCTGGACACCTTCCCGGAGACGCTGCTCAAGCTGTTCAGCGGCGAGAACTTTGGCAAGTTGGTGTTGAAGGTCTGAACAATCGACCAGGGCGCACAGGAAAACTGGCGCCCTAGCTGCGGCTACTGGCTAGGCCGATGCAGCCAACAAGCGGTCCATCAAGCCCTCAGGGCTGTGCTTACGCAACGTTCTGGGGTCTACCTGCGGCGCCTGAGCGCGTAGAAATTGGCCAAGGTCGCGCTGCTCGTCACCCAGTACATAAAATCGATCGGGATGATAGAACTCCATCTCCTTGACCCATTTGTTGTCGGTAATCAACTTCTTATCGAAAAATGCCGCTTCCAGGGGACGCAGGGTAAGCCCGGTTTGCCCTGGCTGGTTCAGCTCAACCAACACATCCGAGTTTTGCGCCTTGGAAAGGTTGTCTTCGTAGGTCACGACTGAATCAGTGTGAAAGTGGGTAAGCAACTGACTGGTATCGTCCTTGACGATATTGAAATCGACCTCACAACCTTCTGCCCGCAACGTCTGCGCCAACCTATCGAGCCGCGCTGCGCGCCCCTTGTCCCGGCCCAGAAAAAAACACAGCGGCTTGCACCGGCGCTCGGATCGGCTCGACTGCCTGGCGCTTTCGACGTTGAAGGGAAAGAACTGGTCTAGAAACTCCATGCCCAACTGTTGGCATTGGACCGGGTCATAACTGTAGATACAGTTGAAGTGCGGACGCATCCGCTCGACAAAGGCCGCATCTACCAGGTCTCTGACCAGTAGAATTCGGACACCCGGGAACGTCGCGACCAACTGCGGATTAAGGCCGCGAATGGCTTGGGTTTCATTACATACCAGCACATCGGAGCGCATCGCGCCGTTGCCGGCATTGACGCGCCGAGCAAGCCATTCAAGGGGCACGACCAGCGATGCACGCTTGCGAATGGACTTGCACAGGCTTAACACTTTTTTGGCATACCCGGGCACAGACAACATACGCACGTCATGATCGTTGGCGAGGTTATCGATCATGAGTTTTTCGTAGCGAGCTTTCCAGCCCAGGAAGTAAAACGTCAAAGCGCAGTTCCTTCAATGGCGAACACCACACAGAGCCCACCCCCGCTGAGCGAGGCAGTACAGATCGGCTGAACTGACGATTAGGCCCAATAGCGGGCTCAACGCCCGGAGAGGATAATGGACTCGGCCTGGTCTACAGATATCTTGGGAATGACCGAATGCGGAATTCTCGAGTCGCGCGACAAGTTGTAGACCGCAAATCGCTCACCCATCACGCGTTTGGACATCAGTTCAAGTGAGGGCAGGATACGCCGCTCATAGTGATCATCCAAACCACAAGGTGAGATGGCCCGGCCGGCATTTTCGTAGAAGCGTCCTACAGACGGATTGAGATCGACCCCCACCAGGAACACCTGGGTAAATCCGACATGGTAGGCAATCTGTAGCGCTACATAGGCGACCGTACGGGCATCGAAATAGCCCTGGGAGAGATCCTTGCTGAACCCGATTGTGCGTGAACTCCCACCCCATAAGGCACGGCGGCGCACCACTTGGAACTGGGAGCTGAACGCAGTCTGGAACAACGTGGCTTTGCTAGCCTTCTGCAGAGCGAAGATATCTGCACGGGTGGGTACCGGGAGTGTATCCACCTCATCGGGCCATAGCGCCAGGCGATGGCTGAGCTGTAGGGCGTGGGCATACAGATCCGGCTGTTCTTTTGGAAAGCCAGTGTCCGAGCAGACATAGAAGAACGGATTGATGCCGGTGCCCATGAACATGGAGATTGCACCATTCATGGTGATCATCGGCACATCAGCAAAACGTTCTAGCGGAAAGCCCTTGGCTGAGGCGCCAGAGGCAACGATGAACACAGGACCCTTCGCAATGTTATGAGAACATGCGAAGTCCTTTATCGATGCTTGATCGTTCCATTCGTTAACGCTAACAGCTTCCACGTTGCCCCCACGTGTATCAAACGCGGGGGCATTATACATGGAAGGTGTATGACAAATCGTTACGACGTAAGAATTATCTTACAGAGCAAGGAATCAATCTTACACGCTTGCCGCCCGACTGATTCAGCCCCGAATTTCAGCAACCACCGCTGCCAAGGCTTGGGCCGGATCGACTGCCTGACTGATCGGGCGCCCGATCACCAGATAGTCCGAGCCTGCATCAAGTGCCTGACGCGGAGTCAGAATTCGCCGCTGATCATCTTGGGCGCTTCCAGCTGGACGGATGCCCGGAGTGACCAATTGCAGCGAAGGGTGAGCAGCCTTGAGCGCCGGAGCCTCCAAAGCCGAGCAAACCAGGCCGTCCATACCTGCTTTTTCTGCAAGCGCCGCCAAACGCAAAACCTGCTCCTGCGGCTCAATATCCAGACCGATACCGGCAAGGTCTTCGCGTTCCATGCTTGTGAGTACGGTTACTCCAATCAGCAAGGGTTGCGTTCCGCTGCGCTTGGCCAGCTCCTCACGACAGGCAGCCATCATGCGCAAGCCACCGGAGCAATGCACGTTGACCATCCATACGCCCATCTCAGCTGCTGCCTTGACCGCCATGGCTGTGGTGTTAGGGATGTCGTGAAATTTCAGGTCGAGAAATACTTCAAAACCCTTGGCGCAAAGTGTTTCGACGATGCCCGAAGCGCTGCTGGTGAACAGCTCCTTGCCGACCTTTACCCGGCACAGAGCCGGATCGAGCTGGTCAGCCAGTTTCAGGGCGGCTTCACGGGTTGGGAAATCCAGGGCGACGATCAGGGGCGTCTGGCAGGCGGACATGGTCACGGTCTCTTGGCAAGTCGAAAACGGCGCGCATTGTAAACGAAGTAGCACAAGCTTTGGGCGCCGCCGGCCAGGAGAATGCTCAGCCTGGAATAGCCAGCGGCCTATAATTGAACCAACGGGTCAAGCATTGGCTCGAAAATTATATTAACGGCGCTCCGCGCTGGCAGGAGAATGACAATGCCTTGGTATGCCTGGTTGATCCTTATTGTCGCACTTGGCTCGATTGTCGGCGGGCTGATGTTGCTGCGTGACACGGCGAAGAAGCTGCCGCTCAGTGAAGACCAGCTGAAGAAAATCCATGAGCGCAATGCAGAGATGGATGCCAAGGAGGCAAAAGATCGCTAACATCCGGCCTTTCCTGAACGTAAGCTGAACGAAGCTTCAATACCGCCATAATCCGGTATGCATCGGCCGAAGATCGTGCTAGGCCGCAGCGCTTGCTCGCCCCTATATAAAGCCTGACCCTGCAGCGTTTGCGCATGCTGCAGCGAGTCGACAGCAAGGACGAAGATACACAGTGAGACCTATCAAGCTTTTCTGGTGCCGTGGCAGCGGGCGTGATGATGCAAGCAAGCAAAATTTCGGTGATTACCTTTCTGCAGATGTGGTTGAGTTCGTATCGGGTCGCAAGGTCGAGTATGCGAGTGTGCACAAGGCGGACATGATCGCCATCGGCAGCATCTTGAATCGAGAAAAGAAGGCCAAGCGCTGGGGCTTTCAGCGCAAGCTGCATGTGTGGGGGGCAGGCTCTGGAAATCTGGATGATGTGTTCTGCAGTCGTCACCACTACCATGCTGTACGTGGGCAAAAATGCCTGGCACAGATCAATCAGCCAAAAAGCCAACCCGTACTCGGCGACCCCGGTCTGTTAGCCTCATCACTGGTTGCCAAGCCCGGCACGAAAAAAATCAGGGTCGGTCTGATCCCGCACATTGCTCATCGCACTGCTCCGGAAATCACCGACTTGCTGAGCAGAATTCCCGGCGCAAAAATCATCGACGTCTATTCGCCAGTCAAACAAGTACTAGAGGAAATTGCCTCGTGTGAGTTTGTTTTGTCGACCAGCCTGCACGGTTTGATTGTTGCGGATTCGTATGGCGTACCCAACCAATGGCTGATGCTTGAGCGCAATGTACGCAAAGAATTCAAGTATCAAGATTATTATTCCAGCTTTGCGATGAGCCAGCCCGCACCCGTGACAACGGAACAAGTTAGACTTGGGCAAGACTGGTCGATCGAACAGTGCATGGCTGACTATGCCCGTCCGGGTCTCGAAGCGATGCAACAAGGGTTGATCAAGGCCTTTCCTGCCCTGTGAGAGAATAACCAGCATTGAAAGTAGCGAGCACTGTATCGTTAAACGATACAGTGCTGGGGCAAGTCCTTACTCCACGCTCAACTTGTCTCGATTACGCTCCAATAGAGCACTGCCAATACCCTTGACCTCCAGCAGCTCGTCGACAGTGGCGAAGGGGCCATTGGCTTCGCGGTAAACTATTACTGCTTCAGCTTTGGCTTTACCGATCCCGTTAAGCTCCTTTCGCAGCGTCTGGGCATCAGCCTGGTTTATATTGACTTTAACGGTTTGCGTTGTTGCTGAAGACTCCACTGCATGCGTCGCCGTCAATGCTGAAACTGCGGGAGTAGCCGGGGCAGCGCTGAGTGAAAAGGACAGGCCCGCGAACAGCGGAAGAAACAGATAAGAAAGAACGGTATTGCGCATTTTTCACACTCCTGTGCGATGAGAATTGCAGGGCAGCGTTTCCGTAGCTGCCACACAAAACTAGCGCGTATGAAGTTCCGACGAAAGTGCGCGAAGGATGAGAATCTTTACTGAATTAGACGTCACATTTTATGTCCTCTTCTTGGGCAAAAAGTCGCACAAGAAGAGGATATAAAACTTACCAATTAATAAACCTTATCTTGCAACAAGCGCTTCAAATACTGACCGTACCCATTCTTCGCAAGAGGCGCGGCAAGCTTTTCAAGTTGCTCTGCACTGATCCAGCCCTGGCGGAACGAAACCTCTTCCGGGCACGCCACTTTCAAGCCCTGGCGGCGCTCGATGGTCGCGATGTATTGGCTGGCTTCGAGCAACGAATCGTGAGTGCCGGTATCCAGCCAGGCGTAGCCGCGGCCCATGATTTCAACCGACAGCTTGTTACGCTCAAGGTAGGCGCGGTTGACGTCGGTGATCTCAAGCTCGCCACGTGGCGAGGGCTTGATGGCCTTGGCGATCTCGACCACATCCTGATCGTAGAAATACAGGCCGGTTACCGCGTAACTGGACTTGGGTTCCAGCGGCTTCTCTTCAAGGCTGATCGCGGTGCCCTGGGCGTCGAATTCAACCACGCCATAGCGTTCAGGATCATGCACGTGGTAGGCGAACACGCTAGCACCAGTGGAACGACTGTTGGCGTTGCTCAACAGGTGCTGGAAGTCGTGGCCGTAGTAGATGTTGTCGCCCAACACCAACGCCGACGGATCATTGCCAATGAACTGCTCACCAATGATGAACGCCTGCGCCAGGCCATCCGGAGAGGGTTGCACGGCGTAGGAAATATTCAGGCCCCACTGATTACCGTCGCCCAACAACTGCTCGAAACGCGGCGTGTCCTGCGGGGTGGAAATGATCAGGATGTCGCGGATACCCGCCAGCATCAGCGTAGTCAGCGGGTAATAGATCATCGGCTTGTCGTAGACCGGCAAGAGCTGCTTGGAGATCGCCAACGTTGCAGGGTGCAGTCGAGTACCCGAGCCGCCTGCCAGAATAATACCTTTACGTTTCATGCGGTTATTTCCCTTGTATTTCCGTCAGCATCCGCGCAACGCCCAGGCGCCAATCAGGAAGCTGCAAACCAAAAGCCTTTTCAAGTTTTTGCGTGTCGAGTCGCGAATTGGCCGGCCGCCGCGCAGGCGTGGGATAAGCGTCGGTGGTCAACGCCGAAACCGCCTGCGGCTTGACCTTCAGCTCAATGCCCATCTGCTCAGCCCGCTCAAGAACGTACCGCGCATAGCCACACCAGGAGGTTTCACCCGCTGCCGCAAGATGGTAGAGCCCACCCAGTTCAGGCTTGGCGCGCCAGGCGACGATCGCGTGCGCCGTCACATCTGCGATCAACTCAGCACCGGTTGGTGCGCCGAACTGATCATCGATGACCCCAAGAGTGTCTCGCTCGCCAGCCAGGCGCAGCATGGTCTTGGCAAAATTATTGCCACGCGCCGCGTACACCCACGAGGTGCGGAAGATCAGGTGCGAGCACGCCGAGGCCTGAATAGCCTGCTCTCCAGCCAACTTGCTCAGTCCGTAGACATTCAGCGGCCCCACCACGTCTTCTTCGCGCCAGGGCGTTTGACCCTCCCCTGGGAAGACATAGTCAGTGGAGTAATGCACCAGCAGCGCACCTGAACGTGCAGCGGCCTGCGCGAGCACCTCGAGCGCCTCGGCGTTGATGCGATGGGCTTGCGCCTGCTCGGACTCGGCCTTGTCTACTGCGGTGTAAGCCGCCGCATTGACAATCACATCTGGCGCCCAGGCCTGGACGGTCTGCGCCAAACCTTGCAGATTGGCGAGATCACCGCAGTAATCCTGGCTCTTGGAGTTGAGGGCCAGCACCTCGCCCAGCGGCGCCAGGCTGCGCTGCAGCTCCCAGCCGACCTGACCGTCCTTACCAAGCAGCAGGATCTTCATTCGCTGCGCTCGCCGTAGTTCTTCTCGACCCACTCGCGATAGTTGCCCGACTGCACGTTTTCAACCCACTGCCAGTTGCTCAGATACCACTCGACCGTCTTGCGGATGCCGGTCTCGAAGGTTTCCGCTGGCTTCCAGCCCAGCTCACGCTCGAGTTTGCGCGCATCGATAGCGTAACGGCGGTCATGGCCTGGGCGGTCGGTAACGAAGGTGATCTGCTCGCTGTAGGACTTGCGATCAGCGCGAGGGCGCAGCTCATCGAGCAAAGCGCAGATACGGTTAACGATCTCCAGATTGGGCTTCTCGTTCCAGCCGCCAACGTTGTAGACCTCGCCCACCGTGCCTGCCTCAAGCACCCGGCGAATCGCGCTGCAGTGATCTTTTACGTACAGCCAGTCGCGGATTTGCTGACCGTCGCCGTAGACCGGCAGCCCTTTGCCACCCAACGCGTTGACGATCATCAGCGGGATGAGCTTTTCCGGGAAGTGGTACGGGCCGTAGTTGTTGGAGCAGTTGGTGGTGAGAACCGGAAGACCATAGGTGTGATGGTAGGAGCGCACCAAGTGATCGCTGGCCGCCTTGCTCGCCGAGTAAGGGCTGTTTGGCTCGTACTGGTGCGTCTCGGTGAACGCCGGAGCATCAGGCGCCAAGGAGCCATAGACTTCGTCGGTGGATACATGCAGGAAACGGAACGCTTGCTGCGCATCGCCCGGTAGGGCTTTCCAGTAGGCGCGCACCGCTTCGAGCAGGCGGAAAGTGCCAACGATGTTGGTCTGGATGAAGTCTTCCGGGCCATGAATCGAACGATCGACATGCGACTCGGCGGCGAAATTGATCACCGCACGCGGCTGATGCTCGGCCAGCAACTTCTCGACCAGCGCCGAGTCGGCGATATCGCCGTGGACGAACAGGTGCTTGGGGTTGCCATCGATGGACGCCAGGCTCTGCAGGTTGCCCGCGTAGGTCAGCTTATCCAGGTTGATGACCAGCTCATCTGCTTGAGCTACCCAGTCCAGGACAAAGTTGGCGCCGATGAAGCCGGCTCCGCCGGTTACTAAGATAGTCATTGTTCGGATCTTTTCAGTGGTGTCGAGAAAAAGTGGGCGGGCGTCAGCGTCAGCCAAGCATGGAAAATGCCCGGAGACTGTCCACAGAGAAGCAGAAAAACGACCTCATCCGTGGCCTAGCAGTGCCCCCAGCACTGGCCAGTGTCGGGATCAACGGCACATTGTACCGCCAAAGTTGGCGAACCGTAGGAATTGGCACGCTGATGCGAATCGAGACGAGCTACAGATAAGAGCCTGCAAAAACGATCAATCGAAGCAGTCGGCGTCTTTGAGTACATTGCCAAGCTTGTCCTTACCAGACAGTAAAGGTGGCTCGCTCAGGGGCCAGCGGATAGCAACCTGCTGGTCATCCCAAGCCAAACAGCGTTCATGCTCGGGAGCGTAATAGTCCGTGGTTTTGTAAAGAAACTCAGCATAGTCCGAGAGCACCACGAATCCATGTGCAAAGCCTTCCGGAACCCAGAGCTGCTGCTTGTTCTCGGCGGAAAGATGAGCGCCGACCCATTGACCGAAGCTTGGCGAAGAACGGCGAAGATCCACCGCGACATCGAACACCTCACCTTCGATCACACGGACAAGCTTGCCCTGAGGCTGCTGAATTTGATAATGCAACCCGCGCAGAACACCTTTACTGGAGCGAGAATGGTTGTCTTGGACAAATTGAACCTTGCGCCCAATAGCGTCTTCGAACAGCCGATGGTTGAAGCTTTCGAAAAAGAAACCGCGATCATCACCGAACACGCGAGGTTCGAAGAGAATCACATCAGAAATAGCTAGCGGGGTTGCTTTCACGGTGAATGATCCAAAAATGAATGCCGGATTGAGTGAGTCTATGCCTGCACGGTTGAGCTGATGGCACCCACTCAATTTAATCCACCCAAAATACCATACGTGGTCCACGACAGGCGACCCAGACCAATTCGGACAAATGCAACCTTAACTGGAGATATTAACGACTTGACTGCCGTGTAGTACGGGTACATCAGAGACACTACTAGTAACCGCTAAATCTCAGGCAAGCCCGACAGCTAGACTCGCATCCGCATTTGCTCTGAGCACGTCAATCCATCAGTCTGGCAGGACACTCAGGAGCTTGTCTCACTAAGCCAGCGAACGGTAGGATGCGCGCGCCCCAACCGGCATGGAAAATACTCGACATAGTGGCTCTATGCCCACCTACACACACGGGCGGATCACTCCTTCTAGACCCTGTAATGGGCGCAAAAGGCGCCCTTCGTGCGACCGGCACCTAGATTTGACAAGTCGCTTGACTGATAATCTGTCAAGTCAATTTGCCGGACACGCTTCCTTCCCCTCTACTAGGGACGCTCAACAGCGTTACCGGCTAAACTTAAACCCAGGAGTAGATGAATGGCACTTCGTCTGTTGTGTGAAAGCGATTTAAGCCTGATTCTGGGTTGGCGCAACACGCCAGCCGTGCGAATGAGCATGTTTTCCACACACGAAATCAGCGAAACAGAACACCGCGCCTGGTTTTCGCGCACGCAAGAGAACCCAACTGTTCGTTGGTATATCTATGAAAATGAGCAGGGCACTGCCGACGGCGTGATCTCTCTGACTGAAATAAACGAAAAAAACCGCAGTGCGTTCTGGGGGTTTTATACAAACCCATCAGCCCCTTTAGGGACAGGTACTAAGTTGGGCCTGCAGGCGATGAATCAGGCATTCGAAGTTGATAAATTTCGAAAGCTCAGCACTGAAGTACTGGCCAACAATGAAAAAAGCCTAAAACTTCATCGACGCTTAGGCTTTCGTGAAGAAGGTATATTTAAAGAGCACCATCTCACTGAAGCCGGTTACACCGATGTCGTCAGGTTTGGCATGCTGTCTTCAGAGTGGCGCATCCATCAACCGGACGTGTTAGCGTACATCTCTCAATTTAACATGCCCGGTGAAGCTTTCACCCCAGAATGACGATTCATATGTGCCCGGTAGAACCGCGCCATCCACCCATTTCAAGAGGCATTACCCATGGCTTTCGTAATCAATGGCAGATCGATCGGCAGTGACCACCCTCCGTACATCATTGCCGAACTGTCTGCCAACCATAATGGGGACTTGCAGCGCGCCTTTGATACCATCAAAGCCGCCAAAGACAGCGGTGCGGACGCGATAAAGATTCAGACCTACACCGCTGATACCATGACCATCGATTCTGATCGAGAAGAGTTCATGATTCGCGGAGGCTTGTGGGATGGCTACAAGCTCTATGATCTGTACAAGCAGGCTGAAACACCCTACGAATGGCACAAAGCGATTTTCGACTATGCCAATCAATTGGGCATCACGCTCTTTTCTACTCCGTTCGACGAAACGGCTGTCGACCTGCTTGAATCGCTGAATGCACCAGCCTATAAGATCGCTTCCTTTGAAGCCACCGACTTGCCCTTGATCCGTTACGTTGCAAGCAAAGGCAAGCCAATGATCATGTCAACCGGCATGTGTTCGGAGGAAGAAATCGCCGAAGCCGTGGGTGCAGCACGCGAAGGGGGCTGCAAAGACTTGGTCCTGCTTCACTGTATCAGCAGCTACCCTGCTCCAATGGACCAGGCAAACCTCGCCCAGATGGCTGGGCTTGCGGATCGCTTCGAGACCATTCCAGGCCTGTCTGACCATACCCTCGGCACTACCGTATCCGTTGCGGCCGTGGCGCTCGGCGCCTGCGTGATCGAAAAGCACTTCACCCTCAGTCGTAATGACAAAGGGCCGGACAGTGAGTTTTCGCTCGAGCCCGAGGAGCTGCAACGCCTGTGCAAAGACTCCTTCGATGCTTGGTCTGCTATTGGCAAACGGAGTTTTGAGCGGCAAAAGGCCGAGGAAGGTAACAAACAGTTCCGTCGTTCAGTGTATTTTGTCAAAAAACTCAAGGCAGGCGACGTTATCCAAGCCACCGATATTCGTCGTATCCGCCCCGGCTTTGGCTTGGCGCCCAAGTATTTTGATCAACTGATTGGCAAAAAAGTCACAGCGGACATCGACTTTGGTACCCCAGCGAGTTGGGAGCTGATTGAAAAGTAAGATAATCCAGCGTTGACATGCCTCACGCCTGGATAGGCTCGTTGCCGCGCAAGCGGTCTTCACCTGCGCTGTGAAGACCGCTATCCAGAGTCGACAGCAACGCCCGCCGAAGCGCCTGCTCTATCCAGCCAGATTAGACCCGCCAACCCTATTGCTTAGCTACTCACTGGACGCTTACCAGAAACTCGAGAAGCCCCAAGCAAACTGCGCCCGAACTTCTGCCCTGGCAGCTCGACATACTTGTAGGTCAGTGCTGAGACCAGCACGACACACACAATCACGGCGCACACGATCATGTTATTGACGCTGACACTACCGCTGTCCAGGAACCGGGTACCACTGATCGTTGGGGCGAGGGGGCGTCCTAAAAACTTCTGCGCCACAATAAACAGCGAAACGAAGCAAAACAGAACTGCTGCATGGGTCATGTAAATCGAGTAGGACAACTTGCCCAAAAACCCAAACAATCGATTGCCCAGACACTGTGACAACAGCCCTTTGTCAAAGGCAAACACTATAACGGTCACGCAGAATAACAGTGTACACATCAGGGAGCGCGCCTCAAGATTAGAGGAGAGCAGTGCAACAACTAGAGCAACGCTAACAAGCTCGACAACCGACATCAGACGGTAGCCTGGCACCCAAGCCTTGCTCAACTTATGATATAGCAAATACGCCAATGCACCAGCAAAGAAACACGAAAGTCCCTTTGCTGCCGGTAGCGTGAAGAATGCAGACCCCATCAGCAAGTCCATGAAGGCGACAACCGAAACGACCGCCCACAGCAGATACCTGGCCCGGAAAGCCAAGAGCACAATGAGGGCAAAGAGTAAGTACATATAATACTCGATGCTGATGCTCCACGACGGGTAATTGAAACTGTAGTTTTCGGTAAGCGTCGTCCACGACTGAACCAGCAACGCGTTGGGCAGTATCTGCGAGTAGGCATACTCTCCGGTAAAGGGCTCATTATTGAAAACGAATCCTTTTTTTGCAGCCTGCAACTTGGCGATTTCGAAAACCACAAAGACCACAAGCATCAATAGGTGCAACGGAAACAATCGAAAGGTTCTTGAGACCAGAAACCTTTTGATCTCCAACCCCTGTTGCTGACCGTAAGAATAAGAAAATACGAACCCACTCAAAACAAAGAAGTAATCGACAAACAAGTCAGCACTTCTGAAAAACGGTTGTTCAGAAAATGCTCCGAGCACGTGCATATGAAAAACCACAACGGCCAGCGCACAGATGCCCCTGAAGCTGTCCAGTGCGTGGAACCGTTGGCTTTCCTTATGATCGTCGCGCATGAATATTTACCTTTGAGCAGGCAGTGCAGCCACTGCCGCACTGCCCTGATGGATACCTTCAATAGGACGCGTTAGCGCCCATCCGAAACAGGCGGTTTGTCTTCAGTCTTGCGGCGACTCGGCACTGCCAGCAACACTGCAACAGGCAACCAGAATACTGTCCAGTAATCGCCTGGCCTGGTAAAGATCCGCTCAACATCGGTCAGCATTGCAATCAACGCGAAGACCAGCGCGGGAAAGGCCAGCTGTACCCAAGGATGACTTCTGAGTTGCCAGGCTTTGTAGGTCAACCCGAGCAGTCCTGCACACATCAACGCCAATGAGACAATACCGCTGTCATAGATCTGTTGAAGGTAGAGACTGTGCGCATGCGGCGAAATGGCAACCTCATTTGGCCACACGAAACTGAACGGTGTGCCCAAGCCGTAGCCAATAGTCCAGTGGTCCGTCATCGCCGAGTAGAAGTACTCCCAGATTTTGGCGCGCCCAGACAGCTGGCGTCTTTGCACCTCAAGGAGCAAATGATCCCAGGACAGGATAATTGCAACCAGCGCTACTAACACAACCGCTGCCAGCACCAGCCAACCGCGTCGGGAGTTCTGAATGACCACGATCAGAATGCAGCAGACTGCCAAAGCAATCCACGCCCCTCGGGTGTAGGTCAACAAGACATATCCGGCCAGGGCGACGAAGGCGGCGAGCCAGAACAGACTTAGCGCGGGGCGTGTCCGCTTGTCCAACGCTACCCCAAGCGCCCACGTCGCAACTGCACCATGAAAGATGCCAGCAGCGACTGGCCATCCGAAGTTGGCAAAGTTACCGATACCTAATCGATCAATGCGATAACCCCTGAATGACAGAGGCCGATCAAGGACACCAAACTGATAGACCAGACTGACCGCTGCGCTCAGAGCGATGACGGCAACGGCGGCAAGCAAGGCACGGCGCAATAGCCATTGATGTTGTGTCATCAAGCAATGAATGGCCATCAGGTAGAGACCGATGAACAGCCCGCGCTTTGCCAACGACCACGCCCCAGCATCGGCGTCTGTCGCCCATAAGGTGCTCAACGCTACCCAGAGTAAATACAGCAACCATGGAACGTACTGCCAATCCGGCCAGCGCAGGGATCGGGAGATTATTTTATGTACGCAGTAGATCAGCGCAGGCGCCAACAACCAGATATATACCTGCGCATTGCGCGCACTGGTCGACTCCAACCAGATCTTGCCACTCAGTTGAATGAACAGCCCTAACGACAGCGCCCAAACCATTGCCACTCGCCACTTACTTTCACTCGCGGTCGAGGCCAACACCCTACTACTAGTTATCATACTGCTCCGCCATCGCAAAATCTTAAATCAGAATGCATTCTTATTGATAAAACCTTTGAACACCGTCAGCCAAATTATTTTCAGGTCGAGCCAGAGCGTCCAGTTCTCGATATACCAAAGGTCATACTCGACGCGTTTTTGCATCTTTTCCAACGTGTCGGTTTCGCCGCGGTAACCACTGACCTGAGCCCAGCCGGTGATGCCTGGTTTTACTTTGTGCCGCTGCATGTAGGACTCTACCAGGTCCTTGTAATATTCATTGTGTGCCAACGCGTGCGGACGCGGCCCAACGATCGACATCCGTCCTTGCAAGACATTAAAAAACTGCGGCAACTCGTCCAGACTGGTACGCCGCAAGAATGCCCCGACCCGGGTAACCCGCGTATCGTTACGAGTGGCCTGGGTGACATCCCCCTCTTTTTCCTTGTGGACGACCATCGAGCGGAACTTGTACACCTTGAAGCGCTTACCATTAATCCCCATGCGGTACTGTTTGAACAAAATCGGCCCCGGGGAACTGACCTTGATGGCCACGCCAACCATGAGACAAACAGGCAAGATCAATGAAATGATCGCACTGCCCACCACCAGGTCCTCCAAACGCTTGAAAAGCCGCGCCGGACCATCCATGGGGCTGCAGCTCAGATCCAGCGAGTACAGACCTGCAATATGGCTTACTTTATGATTGAGCAGGCGAATATCGCCCCACTCCGGAATAAACCGAATCGCCACCGTGTGGTGGCGCAACTCATACATGATTGAGCGAATCGCCCCCCCTTCACTCAGCGGCAGGCATAACCAGACCTCATGCACACGGTGCTCTTCGATCTGCTCAATCAGCCGTTTCGACCATCCGGCATCAGGACTGTACTCAAGATTGGCCGCGATGCGGAAACCGTACTCATCGAGCGTATCACCATTATTTAGCTGACCGGCTGACAGCCCACCGCTATCTACCAATAGCACCGACTTCAAGTTCATCCCGGACGCACGCACCCGACGCAAGATCAGGTACACCACCAGCCGCATGACCAGGCACAATGAGCCGCCGATGGCCAGCATCGAGGAAAACCAGATACGTGAGTAGTTATCTGAAACCTTCAGAAAGAAGGTCAATGCCAGCAAAATTCCAGCCGCCGACAACCAGCACACGATGAGAATACTCAACTGTCGCCAGAACGAGTGGCCTCGCTGCGAGCCATAGACCCCCCCAAGCGCCAGGCATAGCACGACGACGATGCTGCTAATCAACGTGGCGGTGTTGTAACGGCCCGTCATGTCCAGGGTGCCAAACCGGTATTCATGGGCCGCCATGCCAGAACCGATAACTATGAGCATGTCCAGGAGCGCCACGATAAAAGGAACGGGATAGCGCTCGGCGAAAGTAGGCTGATAGCGATGAATGACTTGCATGTCCTTTATACAAACCCCGATGTCATTTTAAGCCAAGGCGTCAATATCAAGTTCGGCCAGACCGGCACCTAATGATTACTGCCGTGCAGTGTGCCAGTCGCATGCAAGGGGCGCGCGCTGCGTGCCTCTTGCAACCTCCCGACTCGCTAGTTATTGGGTTTTACGCGCCCATACTTGTCTTCGAAACGAACAATATCGTCCTCCCCCAGGTAAGAGCCTGATTGAACTTCAATCAGCTCCAGGGGAATGACACCGGGGTTCTCCAGTGCATGCACTTGGCCGATGGGTATGTACGTCGATTGATTTTCGGTTACCAGGTAAGTTTTCTCACCATTTGTCACCTGTGCGGTACCACTGACAACAATCCAGTGCTCGGCCCGGTGGTGGTGCATTTGAACCGAGAGTTTCGCACCCGGATTGACAGTGATTCGCTTGACCTGATAGCGCGCACCATTATCTATGCAATCGTACATGCCCCACGGCCGGTAGACTTCTCGATGATTGGTGTGCTCGTGGCGCTGATCACGCTTGAGTTGATCGACAATTTTCTTAACGCTCTGGACTTGATCCTTGTGCGCAACCAAAACAGCATCTTTGGTCTCGACGATCACCAGGTTGTCCACACCCACTACTGCGACCAGGCGATGATCAGCGTGCACGTAGCTGCTGTGGGTGTTCTCCTGCAGCACGTCACCTTTGAAGAAATTGCCATCACTGTCCTTCTCGTTGGCCTCCCACAGGGCAGACCAAGAGCCAATATCACTCCAGCCCGCGTTCAAGGGAACCATCACTGCGTCGGAGGTTTTTTCCATGACTGCATAATCGATGGAATCCTCTGGACACGCGGCAAACGCCTGCGCGTCGACGCGAGTGAAGTGCATATCCTGCTCACCACCGGCAATCGAAGCTCGGCACGCAGAGAGAATATCCGGACGATGATGCTCCAGCTCGTGCAGGTACCGCTCAGCACGAAACATGAACATGCCGCTATTCCAGAAATGCCGACCCGAGGCCAGATACTGCTGAGCGGTCACCAAGTCCGGTTTTTCCACAAAGCGACTAACTGCGAAACCGCCTTGCGCCAGCTCCTCACCTCTTTCGATGTAGCCATAGCCAGTCTCTGCCGAGCCCGGCACAATCCCGAAAGTGACCAGTTTGCCGGCGACAGCCAACTTTTCAGCCAGCGCGACACTCTGCTGAAACGCAGCAACATCCTCAATCAGATGATCTGCGGCCAACACCAGCAGAATTGCATCAGCGTCATCATCTACTGCCTGAAGCGCAGCCAGAGCAATTGCCGGCGCAGTATTACGCCCGACCGGCTCCAACAAGATATTGGCTTTCTCCATGCCAAGCTGGCGCAATTGCTCCGCCGCCAGAAACCGATGCTGCTCATTGCAGATCAACCTGGGCAAGCCGATATCCAGACCTTCAAGACGTTTTATGGTCTCTTGAAGCATCGACAGCTCGGGGTTGAGCAAAGGCAAGAACTGCTTGGGATTGAGCTGACGAGACAATGGCCAAAGGCGTGACCCGGAACCGCCCGCCATAATGACTGGATACAGCATAGAATTTTGTCCTTTGCAAAAAGCATTACCGCGCATCGTCTCAGGATGGATCCAGTTTTTCCACTACACAGTGCTGTAACCCTTTGAATTTCAGACTGCTTCAGACCCAGATGCGCTGAAAAACGTTATTAATACGTTGCAGGCCAATTCAGACCTGCGCCGGGTGAAGGACAAGCCGAAAAGCTATATGTTGTCTGGCAGCCACTGGGTCAGCAACGCTTCGTAGCTTTGCAGAACCTGCGACCAGGTAAACCGCTCTTGGAACTTGGCCCGGCTAGCACTACGCATACGCTCGACAGCCTGATCATCGTCCAGCAACTGGTCAAACAACTGAGCGCAACTGCTTTCGTCTGAGAAGTATTGCGCCTCAGGCCCGGCAACCCAACGGTTGAAGTGGTTGTCATGCGCGATCACCGCGCAGCTGGCGCCTAACGCTTCAACCAATGACGGATTCGTACCACCGACACGATGCCCATGCAAGTAGAACCGGCTGTAAAACCGCAGGGCCTGAACGATCGAGCTCTCGTAAATGGCACCAACAAACAGCACCTCGTCGCTGGCGGCCTCCATTACCTGACGATGAAAAGCGTTCTCATTCGGTGCGAAGTTGCCCAAAACGACCAGCTTGTGCTGACGTTCTTTCAGGCTAAATGCGCGGACCATTTCAAGCAGGGAGTTCTCCGGCTCAGGTCTGGCGATAATCACTGAAAACCCCTGCGGTTCAATTCCATAAGGGATCAGCCGGGAAACATCAGCTTGCAAAACTTCATCGCCACCGTACGGAATCATGGTGATCTTGGCTTCCTGCACGCGCGTTGCCAAATGTTCCTTGATCTTGGGGTGATCTGCGACCAAGTGGCTACCGACCCAACAGCCGACCCGCTCGTTTAACCAGAACCAGGTCTTGGCCACCAGGCCCCATTTATCTCGGCGCCACTCTATGCCATCCATATTGATGACATTGGTCTGTCCCTTGATCCGCTGTAATACATTAAATACAGCAGTGTTGTAGCCAAGCGTCAGGATCAAACCCGGCTGACGCAGTGCATGCCACGTAGCGCGCCAGTCAAAGACTATGGTGCCCGCCGCTCCTTTGCGTGCAACTGGAATGTGAATGCGCCGCACCCCTTCCCAGTAGGACTCGTAGATTTCCCCATCGCCGTCCTCCTGACAATAGACCGTGACCGTCCAGCCGCGGGAAATCAAGTGGAGAGACAGCCTTTCAGCAAAGGTCTCAAATCCGCCATGTGCAGCCGGAACGCCTCGAATACCCAGAACTACCAAATTCATTGTTTCACACTTATCAATTGATGATTACGGTCGCTGCACCGTGGTCTCAGCCGCGGCGCGCCTGGGCAATATAGGATCTGTAGGTCTTGACCAATACCGCTGCAGAATGGCGCCAATCGAACTTCTGAACTTGCTGCAGCCCGTCCTCTACAAGACGCTGTGAGAGCGCGGTATCCGACAACAACTGGTCCATGCCTCTGGCGATGCTATCAGCATCCAGCGGATCGACCAGAATTGCCGCTGCGCCAGCCACCTCAGGCATTGAAGTCGTATTGCTGGTGAGCACCGGCACACCGCTGGCTAATGCTTCAGCGACTGGCATGCCAAAGCCTTCCGCAATGGCCGGGAATACAAAGAATCTGGCGTGTCGCATCAGTATTGGCAGGAGCCGATCGTCAACGTGCTCAAGGAATTTGACGCGATCCTGAAGCCCAAGACTGTTTACCAGTGATAACGCTTGATCGTAGCCAAAATCTCGCTGCCCTACACAAACCAACGGGGGTACGTCGCCTTCCAGCTTCGCGTACGCCTCAATAAGCCGCACGTGATTCTTGCGCGGTTCAAGGCGACCTACATTGAGAATGTAGTCACGCGACTGAAGCCCTACTTCGGCCAGCCGCTCGCGCCCCAGATCACCTGGATGAAAGCGGGAGAAGTCCACACCGTTGTACACCACCTGGATTTTCTCCGGATCAACTGAATAGCGTTGAACAATCTGCTGTTTGGAATAGTCACTCACGGTGAATAGCAGCGTGGAGAAATACGCTGCGATCCGGAATGAAAGCTTGGACTGCCAAGTAAAAAACTTTGAAAAATACTCAGGATGACTCTCAAAAAGAACATCATGAATAGTGCAGGCGCAGGGCCCCAAAGGCAAAAATGGCAATCGGTACTGAGTGTGCAACAAGCCGAGTGCATGCCGCTTCTGCAGCATGGGTAATTGGACCGCCAGACGCCACAGGCTTGGGCGAGAGGGCATGCATATCAAGGTGACGTTGGGATTATTAAATTCAGGATATTCGCTCAACAGGCGCTCAGTTGAGTTCAAGAAAAAAACGAACTCAATCTCCGGCGCCAGCACGACCGCTTCCTTGAACAAACCAAGAATGTGGCTGCGGCTCCCTTGATAAATTCCGTCAAATGTATGGAAGTCCACACCTACTCTGAAACGATCCATGCTTTCCTCAGTCCCGTCACGCACGCCGAGTGAGGCGTGCATCTATATTATTGTTTACAGACTCGCTAATCGAGCCTGAATGCCATAGCTAACCTAGCTGGCCTGCGCAGCCCGCAGATCGTGTCTGCTGCGCTGTTTCGGTGCTGGGGGAGTAACGGTCCAGCAGCGACACCAACAAAAACAGCAGAAGGAAATAATAGACGCCCATATCAGGTATGTCCGTACCCGTCATTTGCACCAGCAATCCACCCAGCAAACAAAGGGTCAGCATATTTCTACGGTGCACCAATTCAAAGAGCGAGGCGATAAACAATACAAAACCCACTATGCCGACCTCGGCCAACTGAATGAATAAGAAGGCGTCACTGACCTTGTCATAAAAGACCTCACCCACCAGTATCTGGCGATCAATCCCGTCTGCTTTCATTGCACCTATGCCACCGCCAAGAGGATTCTGCACGAATGCATCCAAGGCATATTCGCGAAAACCGCCGCGTTGAGACAACGCATTTTTGTCGCCAAATATATCAAATGAGGCAACGATATTTTCTGCGTACTCCCCCGCGGCCACAAAGAAAACGCCGCCGAGCAAAACCAGAAACATGCCCCCCCCCAGTGTTCTAAGCACGATCTTTGAAACCGACTTCGAATTGTAAAGCATGTATCCGAACCCGACAAATCCGGCCAGTACGATTGCGCCGCGCGACATGCTCAGAATAATGATAACGCCTGCCAGGCATACATCAAATTTCTTCAACCGATAGCTTGGTCGCATCAACACAATTAGCGCGAATACAACAGCAAAAATACCTTGAATCCTGAAGTCCCAGAACGTCCCAAGCATCCTCGGCACGCCCAACATGACCAGTGACTGATCTGTCAACGGCTTTGAAAAAACGGTACCACTTGCCAGCAACTCATAGGACTTATCCAGGTAATCACCGGTCAGATAAACCACCACACACGACATAAATAATAGTCGGAAAAACGCGGTTATCTCAGGCCATTCCAGTCGGTCTTTCAGGAATACCAACGCTGCTATAAGCATTAGCATGGGAGCCACACGGGGAATGAATAGCTGCACACCAGCAGCTACATTTGGGAGCAAATACACCAGCAGCAGCAGGGTATAAGCGCACGTTATCCAGTAACGTTTGAACAGTAGATAACGCAACTCCGACCGACGTATCCTAAAATTGAGCAGAACACTTAGTAGCAGTGGGAAATATCCGGTCAAAACATTGAGCACCTTGAAGACCATCAGGTCTCCTGGAACCACGAAACCGTTGATACAGCGGGCGTAGACGATCAGGAAAACCACAGGATAGATGCGGTTTTTCACGACAATCAAAAAGTACGACCCAAGCACAATCAACACGCCAAAGAGGGATGCGGCGGCCCCCGAGACGTAGACAAAGAAATAGCCTAGTGGAAAACAGAGCAGGTAAAAAACAAAAAATAGCTGCTCAATACTCTTTGACTGGCTTCTGTAATTGGCATTATCCATGGGGTACCGTGATCACTCTCAGAAATGCCGAAGACACCATAGAGATGTTGCTCTCATCCATGCAACGTGGATTCGAGACCGGGTCACTGATCGCACCTGGCCAGCTGTGATCGATGACGTACTGACGTGCTGCAGCATCCCCATCCTGAACGGACGCTGGCGCGTCCTGAAACAGCCTATCATTACGCAGGTCATCAAGGGTTACCCGCGAACAGTTTTCAAAGATATTGAAGAAGCACGGGCCGAAAGTAAACGAGCGCTTGCCCAACAGTGCAGCTTCATAGGCGACGGTACCAGAGACGGTCACCACCGCCTGAGCGCTGAGGATCAGTTGATGAGAATCCGCCTTTTCATCCAGAAGCACTACATTCCTCAGAGCCTGCAACTTTTTATAGAAGCCGTAGCTGCGGTCGCCAATCGCATTGGTATGCTCCTTGACATAAACAAACCACCCCTGTGGCAGCGCGCGCCAAACGTTGAGGATATTCATTAACTGATCCTCGTAATAGCGGCCGATGACGTCAATCGAGGCCTCGGGTTGTTTGTGCAAGGCGATGAAAACATAAGGCCTGCCTTGTAACTCTGGGGTCAAGACAGTGCGTTTGACCAGCCTGTAGACTTCGCGATTCAGCTCCTCGCTCGCGTGTTTTTTGAATGAATTCCAGCGACTGGCGATAACAGAAGGATCATCAGGATCAATATTTTCTCGATTGATGAAACGCCGCACCCGAGCAAGCCGCTCCTTGAGCGTTCTTGATTTATGCAGCTTTACATCGTTCAAGAGAAGATAATCTGGCTTTTTGACTGCAAAATTCAGACTGACGTCCGCCTCATCTCGAGGCCCTGTGCTCTCATAAAATTCGGACTGAAACTCATCTTTGAAGAAAGCAAAGCGACCGCCCGGTATACGAATAGTGTGTGGGCATAGATAGACCGACTGCAGTTCCGTCCGTTGGCTAAGGATCCGCAGAAACAAGATTTCATGAGCCCAGGTTACTTCACCAAACACATGGCTCACGCTGTGCCTGTGTATAAAATCGTAGAAAGGCCTTTGAATATGGCTCAAGAACGATACGCCGTTGGCGACGTCATACTTCAGAACACGATCCCCATAAACCAACTCGTTCAGCCGATAATCACCGACGACCTCGGCTGGTATCCCGACGTTCTGCTTGGACAGGTAGAGAATCCGCTCAGCGGGATAATGCCCGAGCAGGAAATCGCGTAGCTTCTTATTGACCACCACCCAGTAGACATGTACTCCAGACCGTTCAAGCTGCTGGGCAACTTCATGAAAGAAGTGAGTTTTGTAAAAATTGGCGATAAAGCAAATATTCATGTTCGATCTTCACGTGTGCTTGCATTGAAATACATCATCTGCCTAAGGGTGCCTTCATCCCGCCTCAGGTTTCGACACTGTATTTTCTTGCTAGCGTTTCGAGGAACAACAGGTTATGCGTTTCCACAACCTCTTCATACTCATTGACCTGCCATAGGCCGTTCTTCTGTAGGCCTTTGTCAAACAAGCTTTTCAGGCCCAGCCTGTGGCCGATTTCGCCTTGCAAAAATACCGGCCGCTCGAAATAGTCACTGACATAGGCTTTCAGACAACCGTTGAGGTACAAATGGTTGGTGACGCACACCGCCTTGTCGCGGAAAATCATCTCGCTGGTGAGATCCCCTTTGTACGCCTCACGCAGTACAAATTTATTGACCATCTTCTTCGCAGCGCCATGCCCTGCCCTGCCTGACGTGGTTTTAAGCGCCAGCGGCATTGGGATACCCGCAGAAAAGTTAGAAAGCTTGCGATCGTAGAAGGGCATACTGCAAAGGTTACCGAAGGAACGGGTTCCACCGAGCATGTAGGCAATATCGGACGTGTACTGCCTGTCCCAAGCAACTTGGACGATATCGTTGAAGACCTCCCGAGACCCCTCGGTAAAGTCGACGTTATTGTCAATAACCTCGCCAAGCGCGCGAATCAATTGCTGACCCGTAGTCGATTGCGAAACAGGACTGGCTTTATGGTAATGGAAGAAGTGCTTGGCTACATAGGCGGACAGATCCTGCATCATTTCCAGACGCAGCATACCGCGGCGATTACGGCCATTCCCGCTCAGGGATTTGAGACTGCCCCCCGCAAGCGCAACAGCTCTGCGCAGCACTGGATAATTGAGCAAATGATGCAGGGCCATCCGGTCCACGGAATTATAGTGCGGCGTATGTAAGCGCGTATCCTGCCCGGCAAAAATATTGATACCGGTCAGCCCTATCGCCTCCATACGGTGAGCGGTCGCCTGCAGATAAAGCAAGCCGGGGTAAGGAAAATTACTTTTGCCCAGTAGCGCGTGCAGGTCGACGGCTTGGTTCGGGTCGACCTCGACTCTCTCGAACGGAATATTGAGCTGTGCCGCTACCGACCGAGCATCACCTGTTTCGTCATACTCGGCATTGGCCGTTGCAAAGGAAATAGCCGTCAAATCCTGCAGGCCCAAATCGCGTTTCAAGGTAATGGCCATTACCGATGAGTCGATTCCGCCAGAGAGATAAATGCCATTATTGTTGGTTACCCGCTTTGCATGGGCATCGACGATATTCTGTCGAAGGCCACCGTAGACCTCCTCGACGTCCACACGCTCCGGCGCCAGGCGATTGCAACCCGTTACCGTCACCCGCCCCCCTGCCTCAACCGTGACCGTTTTTCCTCGAGGTACGACAAAAATGTCTTCGAAGAGTGTGTTTGGCTCTGAAACATATTCAAAGGCCAGATACTCAGCACAAGACAGCGCCGAAAAACGCCGCTGTTCTCGCGCGGTGAGGACTTCATAAACACTGGTGCCGACAATAAGCCGGCCCTTCTCGATCGAATAAAACAGCCCCCCCGCGCCAGACCAGTCACGAGAAAGAACGACTTTCCTGTCCTCAACAAGGACTGCAACCAGCGCATATTCACCATTTGGTTCATAAAGCGCTCCCGACCGCACCGAGCGAGCCCAACGCTCAAGCTCAACGCCGGCCTCGCAGCCCGCGTAGGGTCTGAAATCAGCCAGAACCGTGATGCCTTCGATATCCACGCCACGCCCAGGATTAACGTCACCCAATGAACGCACGTGATCTTCCCACTCCGCAACGCCACCACTTAGCTTGATATCGAACAAATAGCTCACGTTTCCTGACTCCAATCAAAACTGTATTGACAATCCGCTGTTGCCAGCGTCATGCCCGGCGCGCGAAATTGTAACCGCCATGGGCAACTGTCTGAGCGCTCGAGTAATTAGCGACATCCGATTTACGAACCAGCGCCGATGAGACATAAAAGCCTGATTCGGTGATGGAGCCTGATACCGTCGTACCCGCGCCGATCATGGTGTGTGAGGTGATTTTCACGCCCTGAACGATCAATGCCCGAGACCCTACGTAGACATGATCATCGATTGTAATGGGCGCCTGGATCTTCACGTGATTCAGGTCGAAACCGTGGGTCCAGAATTGTGTCCCGTCACCGGCGATGGTCACGTCATCGCCCAAGGTAATTTCATCTGACAGGTCGAATGAATGGTGACTTGTGATGACACTGGACTCGCCTATCTTCAACTGCTCGTGCAGTTTGAAGGGCGATACCCCAGGACGGGTGCCGAATGCCACGTTCCAAGATCCCATATGCGAGGACGCACCGGCGTGCAAGGCGGTGATAAATTTGATTCTGTTGAAGCGCCCAATTGAGACGTTGTCGGCAAGCTTGAGTTCGTTCAACTGCATCAGGTTGAAAGGCCCCATCGTGATACGGCCCAACTCACAGCGCTCAACCAGAATCACGTTGAACGGTGCGATCCGTGCTGAGGGGGCTATCTGATAGCCCAACAGGCGCCGATAGCAAATCAACCGCAAAGCATTGAATGGCAACACCGCGATAATCAGGGCAATAATTTTCTTCATTTTTTATTCTTCATCCAAACCAAGCTTAACGTGATGAATAGCATGTAGAACATTGAGCTGGCAGCCATCGACACCGCGAACGCCATCAGCACATCAGATTCGAACAGATAGAGTACGCTGCAGTAGACACACAACGAGAGCACAGTACCGATCAGGATGTTGCCATTGCGATTGGCCCTGTTGAGGTAGATCTCCAGGTAGGCTGCAATGCACCAACACACGACATACAGCATGACCACCAGAAACAGACCCAAGATGCCGACCGGCACTGGAACGCTCAGGCAGTCCAACACGTAAATCGAAATAAACGAGAGGATACAGGCCATCATCAAGGCAGCGACATAGAGCGCAAAGGTGCGACAGTGGTAGCTAAGGCTCTCGCTGACAAACAATTTCTTGGCCAGATACCCGGTGATGGAAATGTGTGCCAATTGGACAATAAGCGCCAAACGTTGCACGAACGAGAGCGAGAACATCTGCTGCTCACTCAAGTGCGTGTATGCGTATATCTTCCCGAAATTTGCGATCAGCATGGCCAATGCCACGCTTAGCAGAACGGGCCACGCGTAGGCCAATGAGCTCATCAGGCCTGCCTTTAATTCAGAGAAGCGCTGCTCGCCCGCGCTTCTGCCAGAAGCCATCACCACGAACAGAGACACCAAGTGCGGCACGGCGATCGCCAGGGTAATGGCCTGACTCTCTTGCGCATTCGCCAGCAGCCAGAGCAGGCTCAGCCCTACCAAGTAGACCGGGATGGTGTAGTAGAACACGCGAGCTGGGTCATCCTTGATTCTGTAAAGCACGGCAAGAAATGCCGCCATCACCAGAAATAGTGACCTTGCCGCCACATTGGAAAATTCGTGGAGATACGCGGAAGACGCCAGCCACAGCGCCATCCAGATCAACAGGGCAACCAGCAGATAGCACTTGATCATGAACCGCAGGCAGTTAAACAACCGCTGCACTACTTCCATCGACTCCTGGCCCTGGCGATAGGCATACAATACGTAGATCCGTAAACCGCCATCCAGAAATAACGCCAACATGGCGGACACTGCGAACACATACTCCACCTGGTTGTAGCCGGACTGACTTTTGGTCAACCACAGAAACAACAACGGGAAGCAGAAGATCAAGCCCTTCTCACAGTAGCTCAACAAGGCGTATGACAAGAAATTTTTATAAGCCCCGAAATATTTTTTAGTTATCACGCGGCCGACCATCCGGGCAAAATCATGGAGATACAAAGATCTGAAAGACAGGCTAGGCTACTGTCAAATACCGGTTTAGGCATTTGACCCACCTTCGTTCCGAGTCAGGTAATCCACCACGCTTTCCAGCCCACGTCCGTCGCAGATCGCTGCAGCGGCTGCACTCATCCGGGATAACGCGCCCTCCTGCAAACACGCGGCAACCAGCGGCTGCAAGTTTTGCTCGATGTTTGCAACGTCGCCAATCCACAACGCCGCACCTGCTGATTGCAAGGCAGTTGCTCCAGCAACCTGGTTTTCCGCCAATGTCACCATCAATGTCGGCAACCCCAGGCAACAGCGCTCCCACGAAGTGCTGCCAGCAGCGCCAATGGCCAGATCACTCTGCGCCATGCGTTCGGCCATATTGCTGACATTGACAACTACCTCGGTTGGCCATGGAATTGATTGTGCTTCGGCGCTTACTGCGTTGAGCCATGGCGCAGTTGCGCCCATGACCACTGTAATCCTGCAGTTGGCGGGCAACGGACAGTGACGTAATGCCTGTAACACCGCCTGGGTCGCGTTGGGCAGATCTACCCCGCCCATACTGATGAGTATCTGACCTAACGACGAGTTCGCGCGCCGCTGCAGACTGAACGTGCGCAAACGGTGGAATTCTGGACGGAGCAAGGCAAATTGCGCTCCGACCAACAATTGGCAGCGGGCAGGAACCCGATGCAAGTAGTGGGCTGCTTCACGACCAAGGTTCTGATCCAATAAAACATCACACTCATGGGAGCGATCGGCGAGGTCATCGATAACCAACAACTTGCGATAGGCATGTCTCAAACTACGCTCCCATTGTTCATCCAGGGCATAGTGATCCAGCACCAGCCAGGCAGGCTGTTCGCTCACTAGAATCTCAGCGCATTCCTGGGCATCACGCTGCCATGACACGCCTAACCAGTGAGCGTGTGCAGGCAGTGCTTCGCTTGAGTCGGTTTGCGGCGCTTGGCCAGTCGTCTCAACCATCAACGCATGAGCCTTGAACCCCTTGCTCTCGATAAAATCAATCAGGTGTCCAGGATGCGCTCGGCAAATGAACTCGCATTCTGCACCTGCCGATCGCAATGCGTCAGCAAGCGACAAACAGCGCATCACATGCCCGCTACCAATCTGCAGCGAAGCATCTGCACGAAAAAGCACTTTCATCGCGTGCGGCCTCACTGGTCAGTTGATTGCATCGCTTTGAACATCCACTCGGCACGTACCCAGTCTTCTGCGGTATCGATGTCTTGGACTCGGTGTCGGGCAAGGATTACCGGCGCCGACTGCTGGCTAAATATCATTTTTCCCTGCAGCCATGCACACGCTGTTCCCCAGTAGAACTGCCCCGCGTCGTGGTAAGCCTCTTCCAGATCCTGCGAGCGCTGGTTGAAATTGGCAGGCTCGAACATTTCGATGCGATTGACTGAGGTAATACGGATGGCCCGTTGAATTGGAAACGCATAACTGGTGACGGAAAAAGCATAGTCACAGTGAGTCGCCTCAAGTACTTCCAGGCCCCGCGCCAAGTCTTCTGCCCGAACAAAGGGAGCCGTGGCGTAAAGGCAGCAGACTTGAGTGAAATCCTTGCCCTGATCAAGCCACCACTGGGTCGCATGGGCAATGACCGGAATGGTGCCGGTGAAATCATCTGACAATGCTGCTGGCCGCAAAAAGGGCACACTGGCCCCATACTGACGAGCGACTTCAGCAATCTCCGGGTCATCGGTAGAAATCATGACCTGGTCGAAGCATTTGCTCTCGAGCGCCGCCTCGATAGACCAGGCAATCATCGGTTTACCACAGAACATTTTTATGTTCTTGCGAGGGATGCGCTTACTGCCACCGCGCGCAGGAATCACAGCCAGCCTCATGACTGGAGAACCTTTGCCAGCGTGGCAACGACCTCATCCTGCTGGGTCTCGGTCATGGTTTGGAACATCGGAATACTGATGGCCTCCCGGTAGTATTGCTGAGAATGCGGGAAGTCCGATGGTACAAAGCCCATCCGCGCGTAATGCGGTTGGGTATAAATAGGAATGTAATGCAGATTTACCCCGATCCCCGCTTCACGCAGCGCTTCGAATACCTCGCGGTGCGACTTACCGATTTTTTCCAGCTGCAAACGGATTACATAAAGGTGAAGACCGGAGTAACTATCGGGGTGCTGCCAAGGCAGCACCAGAGGCAACGTGCTGAGTAGATCGTTGTAGCGCTCTGCCAGTTGGTGCCGGCGCGCGATATAGCGATCCAGTCGTTCCATCTGGCTGACGCCCAACGCGGCTTGCAACTCTGTCATGCGATAGTTGAAGCCAAGGTCAATTTGCTGGTAATACCAAGGGCCGTCCGCTTCGTGAGTCATCTGCTGTGGGTCGCGGGTAATACCGTGGCTGCGTAGGAGTGCCATTTTCCCGGCCAGTTCGGCATCGTTGGTCAAGGCCATACCACCTTCTGCAGTGGTTATGATCTTAACGGGGTGGAAACTGAAAACCGTGATATCACTGTACTTACCGCTACCGATGAACTCACCTTGGTATTTACCGCCAATAGCGTGAGAGGCGTCCTCGATGACCTTGAAGCCATAGCGCTGGGCCAGTTTGTGAATGGCTTGCATATCACAAGGCTGACCACATAGGTGTACCGGGATAACGACTTTCGGCAGACTGCCTGCACGCTCGGCCTGCGCCAGCTTGCTTTCCAACTGCTGCGGGCACAGGTTGTAAGTACGTGGGTCGATATCGACGAAATCGATCTCGGCCCCGCAATACAACGCGCAATTGGCCGACGCAACAAAACTGATCGGGGTGGTCCATACACGATCGCCAGGTCCTACGCCCAAAGCAAGACAAGCAATATGCAAAGCCGAAGTGGCGCTATTGACCGCCAGTGCATGGGCTGCACCGACGTGATTCGCTACCCGTTGCTCAAACAGCGGGACCATGGGCCCTTGGGTGAGGAAGTCGGACTGTAAAACACCGACTACAGCATCAATGTCGGCTTGGGTAATGTCCTGGCGACCGTATGGAATCATGAATCAGATGCTCCCGATTTTGTCTTGATTAATGGCGATCCATTGACGCAGATCGTCATCGCTCATCCACTCCGTGTTGTTGTCACTGGAGTAAACAAAACCTTCAGGAACCTTCTTGCCGTCTTTGATACGCTCGGGGCATGTTGCCCAGTCGTTGATCACTGGCAAGATCTTGAAATGCTCAGGGTATTCATAGGTGTAGTAAGCGTCTTCGGCACTGATCATTTGCTCGTGCAGCTTCTCACCGGGGCGAATGCCTACCACTTTTTGCTTGGCATTTGGCGCCACCACTCGAGCTAGGTCGGTGACCTTCATCGACGGAATCTTCTTGACGTAGATCTCACCGCCTTCCATATCTTCGAAGGCATGCCAGACCAACTCAACCCCTTCTTCCAGGGAAATCATAAAGCGGGTCATGCGCTCATCGGTGATCGGCAACTCGCCTTTGTCCATGATCGACATGAAGAATGGAATCACCGAACCCCGCGACCCCATGACATTGCCATAACGCACCACCGCCATGCGCGTGTCGTGACCACCTGCATAGGAATTACCCGCGACGAACAGCTTGTCCGAAGCCAGTTTGGTAGCGCCATAGAGGTTGATCGGGCTACTAGCTTTATCCGTCGAAAGCGCAACGACACGTTTCACGCCTTTGTCGATGCACGCATCGATAAGGTTCATGGCGCCGTTAATGTTGGTCTTGATGCATTCAAAGGGATTGTACTCTGCAGTCGGCACAATCTTGGTGGCGGCAGCATGAACGACATAATCCACACCATCAAGCGCTCGGTACAGGCGGTCCTTGTCACGCACGTCACCAATGAAGAAGCGTACACGCGAATCGCCTTCGAACTTCTTGGCCATGTCCCATTGCTTCATCTCATCCCGAGAAAAAATGATGATTTTTTTCGGGTTGTATTTGGCGAGGGTCATTGGCACAAAAGTGTTACCGAAGGAACCGGTACCGCCTGTGATGAGGATGGTCTTGTTGGTGAACATTAAAACGTCCCTTGGTTGCGACCTGAACGAAATCAGGTTGGAGTAATCGGCCTGCACTGCGTTCAGAATTACAGCCCTCAACATTGCAGTGCGGCATCGTAAGATAGCGCTCGAGTGATGCAATTGTGCTAATTAAATCAACGTTACTCGGGGCAGCCCTTTGGAACCACCAGCACCTCAGGATTGACCCTTCCCTTCCTGAGAACGCGGCATCTAGGCGGCGCCCTGGCTGGCTCGTACAAGTCTGTGTCGCTTGGGTGCAAAATACTTGCCCATAGCACACTCATGCGCTGGGGCGACTGAGCAGCCCACCTACAAAACGACCTGTCCCTCACCCTCCATTTTCATAAATGCCGCATAAAGCGCAGCAACGCTGCCGCTTGAAATTCATACATTATCGCCCACTTTGTAGCCGGGCATTACCTCACTTTTCGCTTATGCCCGTAGGAGCTCATTCCTGGCCGGCAGCGAATATCGGCCGAAGCTCACAAACCGGGTGTCACCAACCGCATGGAGAAGCACTGCCTTCGGCAAAGCCGGAAACTCCTGGCAATTTTGCGCATAACTGCCCATCTCAATCAAGGAATGGGGTAGCGCGTGCGGGGAGCACAGCCTAAGCATCAACCGCTCTCGCTACCAGTGGTGGCGATTTGATCTCGGAGGTCATCACGGCAGGTTCGGACGCCACTGCAAAGCGCCGCTCAGGATTACTTTTACTCAATGCACTGAGCAGCAATGCGACGATAACCCCCAGCGCACCCCCTACCACCAAGCCAAGCACGACAAACAGCGATTTTCTCGGACCCACAGGGCTGGTCGGGTCAACGGCAAGACGATCGATACTGACCAACCGCAGATCTTTCATATCCGTTTTGATCGTGCCCAAACGCGCCCTTTCCGCCCTTAACGGCTCGATACCCTTTAGAAATAGCTCCTCATTTTCACGAGCTCGCAGAACCTGCACGTCGCGGTTTTTTTCCAGAAGCATTTGTTCCTTACGAATCTCTGCAACTCGCGGATCGGCGAAGTCATCCGAGGTCCGCTTACGCAGCGCCTGCTGCTCCGCCTCCAATGCATCTGTGCCCATGAAGTAGAGCGGAATCTGCTGACTGTTGACCTCTGTGCGCATCACGTTGCCCGCTGACTCAATGCCAGCCTGCCCTAAACTGGATGGGGTCGAGGGGCGCTTCAAACCTAACGAACGAGCAATGACAATAGCTTCACCAAGCTGAGCAATGCGATTATCCCGCCGCAGCTTCAACTGCATGCGTAACGCTCGCAACTCATCATCGAGTTTTGCACGCTTGAGTGTGTCAGCCTCTAGTAGCTCAGCAATTCGAGCATCTTTCTTGGCCGCGTAATCAACACGTGCTGTTTCAAGTTGTGTATCCAGCTCTCTTAGCCTGTTCTGAACAATGACCTGTAGATCTCTGGCAATCTGTTGACGTTCGCTCTCAATGGCGTACTGGGTCAGGCCATTGAGCACTGACTTACCGTCCAATCCTTCTGGGAAACGCATCTCAATGCTGACGTAGGTTTTCAAAACAGCAGTTTTTTTGGGGTCAGGCAGGACAAGCTTAAGCGCCTTGGAATTGAAGTCCTCGAAGGCTTGCTCCACTGTGCGCCCCCCCTTCATGAAGGCTGCTTGTAGCGCTGCATCGGTGCGGAAATAACCAAGACGCGTGTCATACGAATCCAATGCTAAGCCCACGCGAGTCAATGCTTCGAGCGGAGGCAACTCGTACACCTTCGTACGATTCAGTTCATCGAGATCATTTAGCGCGACGGGGAGTAAGACGGTGCTGACCTGGTACTCGGGTACCGCAGTGAAGGCATACAGCCCCGAGACCAGGGCACAACAGCCTGCGACCACACCGATCAGCAGCCTCCGCTGCCAAATAGATTTGAGCAGCGCAGGGAGGTCTAGATGGTCATGGAGAATCGCTTGAGAGGTCGGGGTAATGCTGGTCACGGCAGCGCCTGTCTGTCATTGGAATAGCCAAAACCAGACAGGAGCAGTCACCTTGCACTCTTTGCCCAAATAGCAACATCAGCTAAATGAAACCTCCCTGTCCAGCGTGGACGAATGGCCATTATTGTGACAGCTAGCACATATAGATACCAGCAGAACGCCACCCCTGCCCGCTCAACTTACCTGCAGTCTCCGCGCACCGACCCCGACCATTAGGTACCGTAGTAGACCCAGCATGACACCAAGAACACCTCCGACCACTAACCCCACTGCAACAATCATTGCTTTCTTTGGTTTGACAGGCTTATCCGGGGATTCAATAGCTCCGTCTTGGCGGTAAACCTGAATAACGCCTGGTTCGACCTTCAACGCCCGATAGAACGCAAGGGCTTCCTGGCGCTGGCGCAGGTTTGCAACGAATGGATCATCAGAGGTCCGATTACGCAAATTTGCGATCTCAGCTTCCAGCGCCTTGGTGCCGCGCATATAGGTCAGCGAACCACCCATTCCCGCGGATACCTCACTAGAAAGAGTGTTGGAAATGATTGGTGGCTTATCCAGACCAATCGACCGAGCCACGATCAGTGCCTCTGACAGCTTAACGATCTGGTCTTCTCGCTGCTTGCGCGCACTTTCACGCGCTGACTCGATTTGCTGTTCAAGGTTGTTAGCCTTGATCGTAGCGTCAGCCTTTACATCCTTCGAGATCTCGCTGATACCGCGCTGCCCTGCCATCTCGACATAACGCACGACCCACTCAGCCGCCTGCTGCGGATCAGCCAAGGTCGCCTTCACAAAATAACGGTTTGGCGTATCCTTCGCGGCCACGCCAAGCGACAAAACATCCTGGAAACGGGCATATAAACCGTCTTGCGAACCTACCCGCTCCTCTGCCGTCAAGCTCGGCAGGTACACATTACGGAAAAACTCCCTACGCAGCGATTCCGATTGCAGATGTCGCAGGTAGATTTCATACACATCCTTGACCCCCAGCATCGAAAGCCCAGAGTCACCGCCGCGCCCATAATTCAGCTGAGCCACATCATTCTGCGAAGGCGGCTGAACGAAGACCTTGGCTTCATAGATCGGTGTAGCAAGCAGCGCGTAAGCCACGGCTGCCGCGGTCACGATGACCGTCGTTAAAATGATCAGTACCTTCTGCTTCCACAACCCCTCAACCAGCTCGAACAGATCAATCTCATCATCACCATAGCGGCGCTCAGGTTCATTGCGCATTTATTCTAATATTCCTTGGGTCCGTCTGGTTACGTACATTCCTGAACAGGCCCGACTGAGCCACTCCGTGGCGTGTCGCCTGCCCTGATGAAGCGTAGCGGCAATTTGCCAATATGCTCGCCACTCTTCACTCCAAAAGCGTTAATCAGTAATAGAGAGGGCCTCTCGCAGGAAAGTTCCTCCTTTTTCGACTAACGCTCGCCACTCCGCCAGCCGGTCATGGCGGAACTGTGACATTTACCTCATTTCCAAGCTGCGCAAACCTGTGCGCCAGAGCCTTCGCCAACACACTCTTGCTTTCGCGCTCTCCGTGCACTAGCACGACCTGCTTCGCCGCGCTGGCGTGACCCAATGCGAATCTGATCAACTCTTGTTGATCTGCATGCGCTGAGTAGCCGCCCAGCGTCATTACCTTGGCATGAATTTCAAACCTTTCTCCATCCAGATCAACCCAAGCACATTCGCTCCCCACTGCACTAGCCTGTATCACCGCCCCAGGCGTCCCCCTCCCCTGATACCCGACGAACATCACCTCATGCCGCGAATCCCCAAGCATCGCCTTGAGGTAATTGACGATCCGCCCGCCCGAGCACATGCCGTTGCCGGCAATGACAATCGCCGGCCGCCCAGTGCTCTTGAGGTAATTGACCACCTGCTGATGCTTGGCATGGCTATCGATGCACAGCAGTTGCTCGAACGCCAGCGGCTTGCGCCCTTCGCTCAACCGCTGCCTGGCCTCATCGCTCCAGAACCGATGCAGCTCCCGATAGGCTTGAGTGATGCGCAGGGCCAGTGGTGAGTCGAGGATGATCGGCAGTCGCGACCAGATGAGGGCGTCATTACCCGTGATCTCGCCCTCTGCACTGAGCAAACCTTTGCAATGCAGAATGTCTTCTAGCTCGTACAGCAGTTCCTGTGTACGGCCAAGACTGAACGCGGGTATGAGGATGGTGCCTTGATCGGCGAGCGCGCGATCGATCGCGGCTTCCAAACGTTGCTGTCGCTCACTACGATCAGGGTTTAGGCGGTCGCCATAGGTGCTTTCCAGCACCAACAGGTCTGCGCGCTCAGGTGGTTGAACAGGCCGTAACAGCGGGTTGTTGGGCGCACCGAGATCGCCCGAGAACACGATACGCGTGCTGCCCGCTTGACCTGCCCGCCGCACATCGCATTCGACATAAGCGGAACCGAGCAAATGCCCAGCGCGCTGCAGGCGGATGCGACACACCTGGCCATCAGCTTCGACCAGGTTGTGCCAATGAGCAAATGACAAGGGCGTAATGAGGCTTTCGAGTAACGCCAGGTATCGCGCAACTTGAGTAGGCTCGCTGCTGACGGCGAGCCTGTAGGCATCCTCCAGGATCAGGGGGAGCAGTTTTGCAGAGGGCTCGCTACACAGGATTGGGCCGCGATAGCCGGCAGCCAATAAGGCAGGGATTCGGCCGACGTGATCCAGGTGTACGTGCGTGACGATGAGGGCTTGAATACCCTCGATGGAAAACCCCAGCAGCGCTAATTCGGCGCCTGGGGCTGCATCACTACCTTGCTCGAGCCCACAATCGACCAACAGGCTGGTATGGGGATCAAGGTGCAGCTGGTGGCAGGAGCCGGTGACGCCTCGGGTGCCACCGTGGTGCGACAGGAAAGGATATTCCATGCGAGCGACACCTTTGCGGGCCAGAAAATGAAGGGCGCTATTACTTCATTCTGGGCGCGGCCTGCCAATCGAAAAAATTGGCTGCACTTGTAGGAATCGCCTGTTAGTTGCCTGCCACGGCCGCCTGACGGGCCGAAGCGCGGATTTTGCGCTTGCTGCGCATCACCCCATAGGCACCGAGCAAAGGGCCGACCGCCAGGCCGACGACCAGGGCAGCCAGCACCAGCACCGCAACGGGCACCGCAGGCGCCGCCCAACCGAACAATACCAGTGAGACCGCTTGCTGGTTTTCCAGCACGAAGAACAGCACCACGGCCGCCAGCAGCAGAACGAACAACGCCGCCAGGGCGCGCTTGAGATTACGCATCAGTCTGTTCCTTCCCTAATCAGGTGTGGACCTCATGCTCTTCTTCATTGACCCGGTCACGCAGCTCTTTGCCCGGTTTGAAGTGCGGCACGAACTTGCCTTCGAGGCTCACCGACTGGCCGGTCTTTGGGTTGCGCCCTACCCGGGGAGCGCGATAGTGCAGAGAGAAGCTGCCAAATCCACGGATCTCGATGCGATCGCCAGTGGCCAGGCATTGCGACATCTGCTCAAGCATGGTCTTGATGGCCAGCTCGACGTCCTTGGACGAGAGCAGCCCTTGATGGGTGACAATACGTTCGATCAGCTCCGACTTCGTCATATTTTTCCCTTCGTTATCAAGCAGCTAGATCATTGCTTAACCAGTTTGTAGCACGCTCTGGGGGATTTGAACAGGGCGGTTCTTGACTTAATAAAAAAATTCAAGATTGGTGCAGTGAGAGATAAGGGTGCGCACAGTGCTGGGGCATGGGGTGCCACACGGGGATGGAGGGGTCAGGGCCTTTGGGGCTGCTTTGCAGCCCATCTCAGCCAAGGCAATGCCTACAGCGCGCTTTAGGCATATACAACTGCTGTAGGCGAGCCTGGCCGGCGCTGGCATTAGCAGGGTCGACATCATTGCCTGATTAAGCGCTATCGCGGGGCAAGCCCGCTCCCACGCTGGAACCTGCTCCCTGCGCGGCAGCGCAGCCCGCAAGGGCTAAGTGATCTTCTAGGCGATGAGTGCCAGTCCTCGGCGGGAGAGAGGGGCTTAAAAGGCGGGCAATAAAAAAGGGCGACCTAAGTCGCCCTTTTTTTACCGATCAAACAGAACTCAGTTCTGTTTGGCCATTGCTTCGCGCAGCAGCGCAGCCATGGTGGTGTCGGCAGCAGCTTCTGGAGCCGCTTTCAGGCTCTGGATAGCTTCGCGCTCTTCAGCGTCGTCTTTCGATTTGATCGACAGGCTGATAACGCGGGACTTACGGTCGACGCTGATGATCTTAGCTTCGATCTCTTCGCCTTCCTTCAGGACGTTACGGGCGTCTTCGACGCGGTCACGGCTGATTTCGGAAGCTTTCAGAGTGGCTTCGATGTCGTCGGCCAGGGTAACGATGGCGCCTTTGGCGTCAACTTCTTTGACGATACCCTTAACGATTGCACCCTTGTCGTTCACAGCAACGAAGTTGGAGAACGGATCGTCTTCCAGTTGCTTGATACCCAGGGAGATGCGCTCGCGCTCTGGATCGACCGACAGGATGACGGTTTCCAGCTCGTCGCCCTTCTTGAAACGACGTACGGCTTCTTCGCCGGTTTCGTTCCAGGAGATGTCGGACAGGTGAACCAGACCGTCGATGCCGCCGTCC
>Ga0213821_1000041_pt1 | contig 88880 bp, 74 predicted proteins | sample MC6MC0909MG_FD_179894 | JGI IMG/M metagenome (GOLD analysis project Ga0213821, IMG submission 179894) | Enriched soil aggregate microbial communities from Iowa State University, Ames, United States - MC6-MC0909-MG | ecosystem: Environmental > Terrestrial > Soil > Unclassified | place: USA: Iowa...
CGGGCGGGTCATCATCGCCCGGGCGATCATCAGCCGGCGCTTCATGCCGCCGGACAGCGTGCGGCTCATCACCTGCGCCTTTTCCCACAGGTGGGCGCGCTTGAGCTCCTCTTCGGCCATCTTCTCGGCCTCCGGGCGGGCCACACCGTAGAAGCCGGCGTAGTTGACCAGGATGTCGAAGGGCTTCTCGAACAGGTTGAAGTTGATCTCCTGGGGAACCAGGCCGATCAGGCGCATGGTGGCGCTGCGGTTGCGCACCAGGTCGCTGCCGAACACCTCGACCTGGCCCTCGCTCAGGTTCACCAGCGAGCTGATGATGCCGATCAGGGTGGACTTGCCGGCCCCGTTCGGGCCCAGCAGCGCGAAGAAATCGCCCGGGGCAACGTCCAGCGAAACCCCTTTCAGGGCCTGGGTGCCGTTGTCATAGGTCTTGCGGAGGTCGCGCACCCGCAGGGCGGGGGCGGTACTGGTCGCGGGGGAGGTCTGGGATGCCAAGCTCTTGCCTTCGCGCCCAAGGGTCGGCGCTGGATAGGGGCGGGGGAGCGGCTATTATAGGAGGCCCCGAGGGTTTGCCCCGGCTACACACTGTTTCCCAAATTCGTGCCTGTTCAATTCCCCCTCAAGCTGATCGACCGGCGCATGCTGGCCCCCACCGTCGGCCACTACCAGTTCCTGCGTGATGACGGCCAACCGCTGGATTTCCAGCCCGGACAGTTCATCCAGGTCCATTTCGAGTACGCCGACGGCACCGCCACCAAGCGCAGCTACTCTCTGGCTACCCTTCACGACCACGCCATGGCGCCCGGCGAAGCCGTTGATATTGCAGTCAGTTTCGTGCCCGGCGGGGCCGCCACCGCCCTCTTCGAGGGCCTGGACATCGGCGGCCACGTGACCGCCAGCGGCCCGTTCGGCCGGTTCTGCCTGATGCCGGGCGACCACAACGCCCGCTACCTGCTCATCGCCACCGGCACCGGGGTCACCCCGTACCGCTCCATGCTGCCGCTGCTGGCCACCGCCATGGCCGAGCGCGGGGTGGAAGTGGTGCTGCTGCAGGGCGCCCGCACCCCGGAAGAGCTGCTCTACAGCGACGACTTCTACGCCTTCGCCGCCGCCCACCCGGGCTTCCGCTACGTGCCGTGCCTGTCCCGCGAGCTGCCCGCCAACCCGCACCCGGACGTCCGCCACGGCTACGTGCAGCAGCACCTGGCCGAATTCGCCCCGAACCCGGCCACCGACATCGCCTACCTGTGCGGCAACCCGGACATGGTTGACGCGACCTTCGAGGCACTAAAGGAAGCAGGCCTGCCGACCCCGCAGGTGCGGCGCGAGAAGTACGTAAGCAGCAAGTAACCCGGCGCCCCCGCGTAGTGCCGGGCTCTGCCCGGCAACCTCACAGACCCCGTAGTGCCGGGCTCTGCCCGGCAACCTCACAGACCCCGTAGTGCCGGGCTCTGCCCGGCAGACAGTGCCGCACCAGGCTCGCAAGCGAGATACGTGGCCAGCGCACGATCCTCGATTTCGTACTCGCCCTTCTCGCCGGTAGGCGCCAGGACAAGCTGCTTCACCAATCGATTCACGGCCGTCTGGATTCGCTGAGGATTGCAGGCGCTCTTCCCGCAGTTCTGATCGGTGACCAACGCGCTGAACTCGGCGCCGAACAAGCTCTCCGGGCGCCGGCTGGCCAGGTGCCTCAGAATGATCCGGTCCACTGGCTTCAAGTTGAGCCATTGCTCATGCAGCCCGGTCTCGCCCATCTCCTGCCGCCACCGCTCCAGGCCAACCCACGGATCCGAGGTCAGGCCGACGACCATGTGCAGGATGATCTGGTTCATGTAGAGCGGTACGTGCGAAATGCGCTGGAACACTTCTATCAGGACCGCGACATCGATGGCCCGCCCCGTCATCTGCCGGAAGACGAAGGCGCGGTTCTCCACGAAGTCAATGCCCAGGTCGGGCAGCGTCAATGACAGCGCCGCATCGAACAGCGGCGCCTTGCGCTTCCGGAACATCTCATTGAGTGCGTCCCTGGAAGAGCCAGTAAAGAAGATCTTCAATATCGGTTGCAGCTCGAGCATCGTGGCGCGGAAGGCGGCAACCAGGTCCTCATGCATATCCGTTGCGAGCGTCTGGAATTCGTCCAGGATCAGAAGCACCGGTTCATTGCCGGATTGCGCCAGTTGTTGCATCGCAGTCCGTAGGCGACCTTGGAGATCAGCCGACGGGCCAGCAGTCGTCCACTCTGCATGTAGACCGGATCCGGCATACCCCGCCTTGGCCGTGAGCTTGTCCGGCTTCATCGCCTTCGCCAGAAAACCTCTGGGACGCGCCGCAGCTTCCAGCTCCTCGACCAGTGCCACTTCGGGGTGATCCCGCCTTACCCACAGATCGATGTAACACGTCCGCCAACCCCAGGCCTCAGCAGCAGGCACCAGATCGTTCTTCACAAACAATGTCTTGCCCATCCGACGTGCGGCAAACATGATGATGGCGTGCGTCAGGCCCGAGCCCAGCGCGTGATGCACGGCGTCGACCAACTGCTCTCGAGGGAAGTAGTGGCTGTCGGCCAACGTACTCATGGAAGGACCTTTCTCACGAATATCGTGACTACGGATGCGGCAATACGATCCCACAACTGTTTCGGATGTTCCTTGATTGAACGCTCGGAATGGCTGAGCCGGAAACGTCAGTGATCTCCAGATCGAGCGGTCGGCGTGGCTTCCGCGTTGCTTGCGTCACAGCAAAGGCACGCTCAACCAATGCGCTGAAATCAAGAGGAACAAACGAATTCTCTTCGCTGGAAGCAAGGTGCATGGTGGTCCCCGGAGCGTAGAAACTCCGGAACGTGATAGATGTACGCAACGTGTCGGGAGGGTGGCTAATACAACACCTTCTGGGGAATACGCCCGCCGGCTTTCCACGTTCCACGGTTTCTAACCTCCCGACTCCCTCGCCATCCCGGCGAGGGAGACACACTTTGGAGGTCTACCATGCAATCGCCCAGCGACACCGCGCCGTACGACGACCGCCCTTCCCACACCGCCCACCACCTGCCGGACCGCAGCTACATCCAGGCGCCGGCGTACGACGAGCCGCCGCCGGAGTTCCAGGACGAAGCATCGGTGCCCTTCCTGAAGCTGCGCGGCCGCTGGCTAAGGCAGATGGGATTCAACGTGGGTTCGAAGCTCAAGATCGAAGCCGACAAAGGCGTCATCACCATCACCGTGCTCGGCCAGCCGACCCTGCCGCGTCCCGGCGTGCCACGGCTGCTCCAGCGCACGATCGACCACAGCATGGTCGAAGCGGAACAGCGCCCGATCTGCCCGAACGGAGGGCTGGGCCTGTGAACCGGCGCGTGGTGATGGAGGTGCCGACGACCCCCTGGCTGCTGTACCAGTTCCGACTGGCCGCGTGGCGAAGCAACCAGAACCCGTCGCTGCTGCTGCGGAAGATGATGCGGGACTACGCGGCGCTGGAGTCGAACCCGAAGTCCATCGACCTCAGCGTGGTGAGCAACTCATGCCGACCGTCGCAGCTGGACGGCGGTGCTGATGGTCTGTCGTAGGCGGAAGGAAGCCAGCTCGGAAGCAGGGGGCGCCGGCGTCCCCTGCTTGAGTAAACAATCGCTTCCAGGCGCCGACTCCAGTAATGCCGGTCAGGCATGCCGGTGCCCGCTGGAAATCAATCATCCCGCTTTCCGAAAAATGCCCGTGTCGCAAACGGCACCAACACCATGGCCGTCAGCGCAAGGAGGATCATCAGGACAAACACATGGGTGGAGTAGGGGCGGAGTGAATCGACCGCCGCCATCCAGTTCCAGAACACTCCCACCGGAACTATGCTGAAGATGCATAGAGCCAACAGGTAAATCGGGGCAGACCTCTTCATATCCAGGCTCCGTGATGCCAGGTAATGGCACATTGCTGTATCAGCGGTGATGGGAGGGGCGAGCATTGCTCCACGTTGTTGAAGTTGCCTGGTGCCTTGCAGCAATCTTCCACGGAGCGGCGCATCGTGCCGCACGGGATACCAGACTACTGCAATCTCATCGGCTGCAATCAGAAATGGGAATGGTCCCTGGGGTAGCCCTGCTCAGAAGTGCGACCTCGGTCTCCGAAGGCAACCTCAGGGGCTGGTCCACGGTGGCACGCAGGGCGGCCGCACGGCGGTCTGCCTCAATCCTCTGTTCCGCCGAGGCGCGTGCCTCCAGCGTTGCGAGTTGTCGATTGACAAACCTCCACATGCTTCCTTCGGTGCGGCCTTGTTGGGCCATTTCGTTTCTTACGACGCGGAACAAGGCCAGCGACTCTGTGTTGTCGGTGGAAACTGCCTGCGCAAGCAGCGGAACCGCGAACTGATGAGTTTCCGGGTGATAGGCAGCCGCCAAGCCCACCAGCACCGAGCCGTCGCCACCTTCGATGGCCAACTTCGCGATCTGCGGGGCAAGGTTCTTATACGTACGGAGTTCATCGGCGTCGTCCAACATGGCGTCTGTCGAGAACGCCGCACCCATTACATAGCCGCGCATGGCCGTTGGATTCCCGCTGAGCGCGGACTGGCGTAGAAGCTCCGCTACTCTGCCGGGTGCAGGGGGCGGCACACCCTCGCAGCTGTCCAGGCCGACAAAGGGATTGGATTCCGGGGAGAGGTAAATGCCTTGGGCAGCGCTGTCCAGGCTCTGCTCATCCATGTACACAAGCCGCTGGTCGACCGAGTTGCATCGCTTGTATTCCAGCGCCAACCGACAGGCGGCCTCTCCGTTGCCTTGATCTGCCAGGTCGGTAAGGGTAGCGAGGGTTGCGTGCAGTGGCGCGTCGAGCGGCGGCATGTTCGCTGATCCAGCGCCCTTGCGGTGTGCGGTCTTCCCGGCTCCCTGCGCTTGTTGAGGGCCAGTTTTCACTGCAGCCGCAGCGCTGGACCGGTCACGCAGCCCGACAAAACAGAAAATGATTCCGCCGACCAATGCGGCTGTCGCTATCCCTGCAAGCGTCCTTCTCTTCAGCACCTCGACCTCGTCCGTTGGTTGGCACCCAGCCCGGGATGGTACCTCTCCTTGCCAGCCGTTGGCGTCGCCAGGCATCCCGTCCCCCCCTTCGGTCACATCCAGCACGCCCGTCCGTCATGGCATGCTGAGACCCTTCACTCAAGGACGTGACCGAGCATGCAACGTGCGATCCGACCCCTCGCCACCGGCGCAGCCCTGCTGCTGCTGGCGGCCTGCCAACCCACCCCGGAAGCGCCGCCCGAGGGCGCCCAGCGCCAGTACGGCCAGCTGACCTTCAAGCCCTGCACCCTGACCAGTGCCCAGGCCAGCAGCAACGTGGAGGCCGAATGCGCCACGCTGCAGGTGCCGGAGAACCCGGCCGACCCCGGCGGGCGCAAGGTCGGGCTGAACATCGCGCTGCTGGATACCGAGAACGAGGGCGAAGGCAAGCTGGACCCGGTGTTCTTCCTGGCCGGCGGGCCGGGCCAGTCGGCCACGCAGGTGGCGGCCATCGTCAACCAGTCGCTGCGCGACGTGCGCAAGAAGCGCGACATCATCCTGGTGGACCAGCGCGGCACCGGCAAATCCAACCCGCTCGACTGCGTGGACGCCGACGGCAAGGAGCTGGCGTTCGATGAGAACGCGGCAGCCACGCCGGAGGTCATCGCCGAGTTTGCCAAGCGCTGCGCGGCGAGCGTGGCGGGCCGTGCCGACACCCGTTTCTACACCACCACCGAAGCCATTGGCGACCTGGACAGCGTGCGCGCCGCGCTGGGCGTGGACAAGATCAACCTGGTCGGCGGTTCCTACGGCACCCGCGTGGCCCAGCAGTACGCCGCACGCTTCCCGCAGCACACCCGTGCGGTGGTGATCGACGGCGTGGCCCCGAATGACCTGGCGGTAGGCGGCGATTTCGCCAACACCTTCGAGTCGGCAATCGAGCTGCAGGTGGCCCAGTGCAGGAAGGACGCCGCCTGCGCCAAACGCTTCCCGGTCGATACCCGGACCCAGCTGCGCAACGTCATGACCACGCTGGCCAAGGCGCCGGTTGAAGTGGAGTATCGCGACCCGGGCACGGCGGTGGTGCGCCGCGACCCGATCAGTGCCGACACCGTGACCAGCCTGGCGTTCCTGTTCTCGTACATGCCGGAACTGTCCTCGCTGCTGCCGGTGGTGCTGGATGAAGCAGCGCAGGGCCGCTACGCACCGTTGATGTCGCTCAACAGCATGGCCACCCGCAACATGGCCGGGCAGATGAACCGGGGCATGCAGTGGTCGGTGATCTGCGCGGAAGATGCCGACCGTTACCAGGAAGCGCCGGCCGGCGACCGCCTGCTCGGTCCGGAGGTGGCGCGCATGTTCTTCGCCGCGTGCCCGGCCTGGAACGTGGGCACGCGCCCGAAGGACTTCACCGCGCCGTTGAGCACCCAGGTGCCGGTGCTGCTGCTGTCCGGTGAGTTCGACCCGGTCACCCCGCCGCGCTACGCCGAGCAGGTGCTCAAGCACCTGCCGAACGGGCGCCATATCGTCGCCCGCGGCCAGGGCCACGGCACCCTCAATGCCGGTTGCATGCCGCGCCTGCTGGCGCAGTTCATGGACACCACCGACGCCAAGGCGCTCGATGCCTCCTGCCTGGACAGCCTCAGCCCGGTGCCGGCCTTCACCTCGTTCAACGGATGGGAACCATGATCGTCGCCGAGAACCTGCATAAAGCGTTCAAGACCAAGACCGGCCTGATCAAGGCGGTGGAGAACGTCGGCTTCCAGGCCGACGACGGCCGCATCACCGGCTTGCTGGGCCCCAACGGTGCCGGCAAGACCACCACCATGCGCATGCTCTACACGCTGATGACGCCCGACCAGGGCCGGGTGCTGGTGGATGGCCTGGACGCCGCCACCCACGCGGTGGACGTGCGCCGCCGCCTGGCGGTGCTGCCCGACGCGCGCGGCGTGTACAAGCGCCTGACCGCGCGCGAGAACATCGCCTACTTCGGTGAACTGCACGGCATGAAGAGCGCGCAGATCCGCGAGCGCACCAAGGTGCTGTCGAAGGCACTGGACATGGAAGACATCCTGGACCGCCAGACCGACGGCTTCTCGCAGGGCCAGCGCACCAAGACCGCCATCGCGCGGGCGCTGGTGCATGACCCGCGCAACGTGATCCTGGACGAGCCCACCAACGGCCTGGACGTGATGACCACCCGTGCGCTGCGCGGCTTCCTGCGCGAGCTGCGCAATGAAGGTCGCTGCGTGATCTTCTCCAGCCACATCATGCAGGAGGTGGCCGCGCTGTGCGACAGCATCGTGGTCATCGCCAAGGGCACGGTGATGGCGGCGGGAACGGCCGATGAGCTGCGCGCGCAGACCGGCGAAGCGAACCTGGAAGATGCCTTCGTGAAAGCGATTGGCGATGAAGAAGGACTGCACGCATGAGCGCGTTTGCCACCCTATTGACCGTAATGCGCAAGGAACTGCGCGATCTCTCGCGTGACCGCCGTACCCTTGCGCTCACCCTGCTGCTCGGGCCGTTGCTCTACCCGATCCTGATCCTGGGCATGGGCAAGCTGTCCGAAAGCCGCTTCAAGACCCAGATCGACAAGCCGCTGGAGATTCCCACCATCGGCCGCGAAAACGCGCCCAACCTGGTGCGCTTCCTGGCGGCGCAGGGGCTCAACGCGGTGGATCCGCCGAAGGACCTGACCGCCGCCATCCGCGACCAGCGGATCGACATCGCGCTGCGCATCAGCCCGGACTTCGGCAAGGACTGGGCCGAAGGTCGCCCGGCACTGGTGGAGATCGTGCAGGACAGCACCCGGCGCGATGCCGACATCCCCAACGCGCGGCTGAAGGCGGCCCTGGGCGGCTACAGCCAGCAGGTCGGGTCGCTGCGGCTGCTGGCGCGCGGCATCGATGCCCAGGTGGCACGCCCGCTGGACGTGGCGACCCAGGACCTGGCCACGGCCGAAGCCAAGCGCGGGGTGATGATGTCGCTGCTGCTGCCGGTGCTGCTCACCATCACGTCCTTCCTGGGCGGTGCCTATCTGGTGATGGACACCACCGCCGGCGAGCGTGAGCGGCAGTCGCTGGAGCCGTTGCTGGCCACCCCGGCCAAGCGCAGCGCCATCGTCAGCGGCAAGATCGCCGCCGCCTGCGTGGTGGGCGTGGTCTCGCTGCTGCTGACCCTGCTGGCGTTCAAGCTCAGCGCGCAGCTCTCCACCGGTGCGGCGGCGCGGCAGCTCAACATGGGCCTGCTGTCGATGCTGCAGATGCTGTTCGTGATGATGCCGATCCTGTTCATCGGTACTTCGCTGCTGACCTTCCTGTCGGCGGCCGCCAAGAGCATGAAGGAGGCGCAGAGCCACATGACCTGGCTGATGTTGCTGCCGATGCTGCCCGGCTACGCCCTGATGGTGTACCCGGTGAAAAGTGCGCTGTGGCAGTTGGCGGTGCCGTTCCTGGCGCAGAACCAGATGCTGCTGAAGATCATCCGCCACGAACCGATCAGCGCGCAGATGTGGGCCGTGTACCTGGGCGCGGGGTTCGGGCTGGCGGCGCTGCTGTGGTTCGCGGCAGTGCGCCGGTACCACCAGGAGCGGCTGGCGATTTCGGGCTGATGTTCCCGTGGCGGTGCACCGACCAACGGTCGGTACCTACCGCCGCCGCCAACCGGCAGGCATCGACCGTTGCTCAACCCGGTAGGTATCGACCGTTGGTCGATACGCACGCAAAAAAAAACCCCGGATCGCTCCGGGGTTTTTTTTCATCGAAGCGAACCGATCAACCGCCCGGCGCGAACGCCAGCGTGCGGCGGGTGGTGGTCGGGGCCGACACCGGCTCGAACTTCCACTTCTTCACCGCGCCCAGTGCTTCGCGGTCGAAGATGCGGGCCGGGGTGGCGCGCAGCACGCGCGCATTGGTGACCGAACCGTCGGTGCCCACGGTGATTTCCACCAGCACTTCGCCCGAGGTACCCGAACGCAGCGCGTCGGCCGGGTAGCGTGGGGCCGGGGTGCTGATCGGGCGCAGGGTGGCGGCGGCAGCCGGTGCGGCGGCCGGCTGGCGGGCAGCAGCGGCCTGGGCAGCGGCGGCGGCCTGCTGGCGCTGTTCGGCTTCGCGGCGCGCCGCGGCCTGGCGTTCGCCGTCCTGGCGCTCGCTTTCACGGCGGGCGGCATCCTGCTGCGCGGCGATCTGCCTGGCCGCTTCGGCCTCGCTGGCCTGCTGCTGGCGCTGCTGGTCGGCGAGCTGCTTGGCCTTGTTCTCGGCGTCCTTCTTGACCTTGTCGGTCTCTTCCTGGGTCCGGGTCAGCGCGGTTTCCATGCCCTTGGTGATGCCGCTCTTCAGGCGCGGCAGGGCCGGTGCGGTGGGATCCACCTTCTCGATCAGCGCGACCAGGCGCTGGCCTTCGGCGAAGTCTTCGCGCGCCAGGCTCTGCTCGGCGGCGATCAGGGTGTACGGCTGCAGGTCGGTCAGCGCGCTCTTGATCGAGGCGTCGTCCGGGGTCTTTTCGCGCAGCGCCAGGTAGTACTCCATGGCGTTGTCGCCGGCCGGGGCGTACATGCGGTTCTCGCGCAGGGCCTTGCTGGCCAGCTCGCGCAGTTCCTCAGGACCCTTCGACTGGACCTCGGCCGAAACGGCCGGTGCCGGCGTGGCGGCCGGTGCAGTTGCGGTCGGTGCGGCCGGTGCAGTCGTGGCCGGTGCGGATTCATCCTTGCCCGAGCAGGCGGCCAGAGCCACCACCAGGGTCAGCGGCACCAGCAGGCGCGCCTTGGCGTTCGTGTTGACGTGCGACATCCAACTCCCCTTTGAAGAACGACGATACGTAAGGCCTGATGCGGTCAGGCCGACCGAAGCCCCAGGACGTTTCCCAGCGTCCGGCGCGGTACAGCAGGTGCCCAATCTAGCATCCCCGCGCCCTGCTTGGCAGGGCGCGGGACAGGGCAGGGCGGCAGCGGGTGCGGCCCCGCCGACGCCGGGGTGTCCGGTCAGTGCGCCAGCGACTTGCTCGGCGTGTGGGACATCAGCTTGTCGGTGTAGGCGATGCCGATCGCCGACAGGATGAATGCGGCATGGATGATGGTCTGCCACATCACGCCGGTGCCGGTCATGGTGGTGCACACCAGGGTGGCGTCCGGACCGTACTTGGCCACCATGTCCGCGGCAGCGGCATAGTAGGCCTCGGTCCGGCACAGCGGCACGCCCTCCAGGTTGCCCGCGCCAATGAAGGTCTTGAGCAGGTGGATCGAGGAGATGCCGATGATCGACAGGGCCAGCTTCACCTTCAGCACGCTGGCGTTGACGTGGCTCAGCCACTCCGGCTGATCGGGGTGGTTCTCCAGGCGCAGGCGCGAAACGAAGGTTTCATAGCCGCCCACGATGACCATCACCAGCAGGTTGGAGATCATCACCACGTCGATCAGGCCCAGCACCAGCAGCATGATTTCCTGCTCGCCCATGCTGTTGGCCTTGTGCAGCAGGTGCCACAGCTCCTTGCCGAACAGGAACACGTAGACGCACTGCGCCAGGATCAGGCCCAGGTACAGCGGCAGCTGCAGCCAGCGCGAGGCGAAGATCAGGGACGACAGGGGGCTGATGGGCTTTTCGGTCGAGCTCATGCTGGAATGCTGCGTTGCGGGGGACGCCGCAGAGTAGCGGGCCTTCATGACCCTGCCAAGCCAACTGACGCACTAGACTCGGGATTCCTGAACCGCTGGGTCCTGTCATGATCGACCTGTATTACTGGCCTACCCCGAACGGCCACAAAGTCACCCTGCTGCTGGAGGAGCTGGGCCTGCCGTACACCCTCAAGCCGGTGAACATCGGCAGCGGCGACCAGTTCAAGCCGGAATTCCTGGCCATTTCCCCCAACAACAAGATGCCGGCGCTGGTCGACCATCAGCCCACCGACGGCGGCGCTCCGCAGAGCGTGTTCGAGTCGGGCGCGATCCTGCTGTACCTGGCCGAGAAGACCGGGAAATTCCTGCCGGCCGACACCCGCGGCCGGGTGGCGGTGCTGGAGTGGCTGTTCTGGCAGATGGCTGGCCTTGGCCCGATGAGCGGGCAGATGGGCCACTTCACCGTGTACGCCCCCGAACAGATTCCGTACGCGATCGAGCGTTACGGGAACGAAGTACGCCGCCTGCATGGGGTGATGGACAAGCGCCTGGCCAGCAGCGCGTTCCTGGCCGGGGACGACTACAGCATCGCCGACATGGCCAGCTACCCGTGGATCGGCGCGTACGACAAGCTACCCCCGGACTTCGCCGCGTTCCCGAACCTGAAGCGCTGGCACGACGCCATCGCCGCGCGCCCGGCCACCCAGCGCGCCTACGCGCTGAAGCACAAGGTGAACCCGGACGCCGGCAAGCCCCTGAGCGAAGAAGAGCGCAAGCACCTGTTCGGCCAGCGGTAACCAGGCGGCATCGCCGTCGGTTTGCCGCGGTAGAGCCGACTGTTAGTCGGCTGCCCGGAGCGCCCGGTACTCCCGGCAGCCGACTGACAGTCGGCTCTACCCCCCGGCACCCGCCCCCCGGTTTTGGTTAGGATGGTCCGCTCCCAACCCGCCCCACCGGACCGGGAACGCCCAGCCGCCGCCGGAAGATTCCATGCGCCACCTTGTAGCCTCGCTCGCCCTCATGCTCGCCTCCACCACCATCGCCCACGCCGAAAAGCTCACCCTGGATGCCATCACCGGTCCGTTGCCGCTGTCCGGCCCGACCCTGATGAAGCCGAAGGTGGCCCCGGACGGCTCGCGGGTGAGCTTCCTGCGCGGCAAGGAAGCCGACCGCAACCAGCTGGACCTGTGGGCCTACGACATCGGCAGTGGCCAGACCCGCCTGCTGGTCGATTCCAAGGTGGTGCTGCCCGGCCATGAAACCCTGAGCGATGCCGAAAAGGCGCGCCGCGAACGCCAGCGCATCGCCGCCATGACCGGCATCGTCGATTACCAGTGGTCGCCCGATGCACGCACCCTGCTGTTCCCGCTGGGCGGCGAACTGTACCTGTACGACCTGGGCAAGCAGGGCAAGGCCGCCGTGCGCCAGCTCACCCACGGCGAAGGGTTCGCCACCGACGCCAAGCTATCGCCGAAGGGTGGTTTCGTCAGCTTCGTGCGCGAGCGCAACCTGTGGGTGATCGACCTGGCCAGCGGCAAGCAGGTCCAGCTCACCCGCGATGGCAGCGACACCATCGGCAACGGCGTGGCCGAGTTCGTCGCCGACGAGGAGATGGACCGCCACACCGGTTACTGGTGGGCGCCGGACGACTCGGCCATCGCCTTCGCGCGCATCGACGAATCGCCGGTGCCGGTGCAGAAGCGCTATGAGATGTACGCCGACCGCACCGAGATGATCGAACAGCGCTACCCGGCCGCCGGCGACCACAACGTCACCGTCAAGCTGGGCGTGGTCGCCCCGCGTGCCGATGCCGCGCCGCGCTGGGTCGACCTTGGCCGCAACCCGGACATCTACCTGGCCCGCGTCGATTGGCGCGACCCGCAGCGCCTGACCTTCCAGCGCCAGTCGCGCGACCAGAAGACCCTGGAGCTGATCCAGGCCGACCTGCAGAGCGGCAGACAGCACACGCTGGCCACCGAAACCTCGCCGACCTGGGTGCCGCTGCACAACAGCCTGCACTTCCTCGCCCAGGGCGGCTTCCTGTGGTCGTCCGAACGCAGCGGCTTCCAGCACCTGTACCGCGTGTCCGATGACGGCAGGACCGTCACCGCGCTGACCTCCGGCAACTGGCCGGTGGACGAACTGCTCGCGGTCGACGAAGCCGCCGGCAAGGTCTACTTCCGTGCCGGCGTGGACTCCTCGCGCGAAAGCCAGATCTACGCCGTGCCCCTGCAGGGCGGCCCGCTGCAGCGCCTGTCGCAGGCGCCGGGCATGCACAGTGCCAGCTTCGCGAAGAATGCCAGCGTGTACGTGGACAGCTGGTCCAACACCACCACGCCGCCGCAGATCGCGCTGCACCGTGCCAACGGTGAAAAAATCGCCACGCTGGTGGAAAACAACCTGCAGGATCCCGGTCATCCGTACGCACGCTACCTGGACGCGCAGCGCCCGGTCGAGTTCGGCACCCTCACCGCGGCCGACGGCCGTACTCCGCTGAACTACAGCCTGATCAAGCCGACCGGCTTCGATCCGTCCAAGCGCTACCCGGTGGCGGTGTACGTGTACGGCGGGCCGGCCAGCCAGACCGTCACCGACAGCTGGCCCGGCCGTGGCGACCATCTCTTCAACCAGTACCTGGCCCAGCACGGTTACGTGGTGTTTTCGCTCGACAACCGCGGCACCCCGCGTCGTGGCCGCGATTTCGGCGGCGCGCTGTACGGTGTGCAGGGCACGGTGGAAGTGGCCGACCAGCTCAAGGGCGTGGAATGGCTGAAGCAGCAGCCGTGGGTGGACCCGGCGCGGATCGGCGTGCAGGGCTGGTCCAACGGCGGTTACATGACCCTGATGCTGCTCGCCAAGGCGTCGGACCAGTACGCCTGCGGCGTGGCCGGGGCGCCGGTGACCGACTGGGGGCTGTACGACACCCACTACACCGAGCGCTACATGGACCTGCCGGCCCGCAATGCCAAGGGCTATGAGGAGGCCCGCGTGCTGGCCCACATCGACGGCCTGCGCTCGCGCCTGCTGCTGATCCACGGCATGGCCGACGACAATGTGCTGTTCACCAACTCCACCGAGCTGATGAGCGCGCTGCAGAAGCGTGGCCAGCCGTTCGAGCTGATGACCTACCCGGGGGCCAAGCACGGCCTGTCCGGCAGCAACGCGCTGCACCGTTACCGCCTGGCCGAGGATTTCCTGGCCCGCTGCCTGACCCCGTAACCCGGTCGATGCCCCCGCCACCCCCGCCCGGCGGGGGTCATGACCTCCGGCCGATTGCCGCGTTCGGCCGGAGTGCGTAGGGTCGCAGGAATACCGCCCCTCGGAGTCCTGCATGAAGCCGCTTGCCCTTGCCGTTGCGTTGGCCCTCTTCGTCCCCGCCGCGCTCAGTGCGCCGCCGGCCTTCGCTGTCACCCCTGCGGTCAAGAAGGCGCCGGCCACGCCTGCATGGGTCGCGCGCAGCAATGAGCTGGCGCAGATCCTGCTCGATGCGCAGGGTCCGTTCCAGCCGGAAGAAACCGGCTTCTTCGGCGTCCCCGGCTATGACGACAAGGTCGCCGATTTCGGCCCGGACAACGCCAAGCGCTACCGCGCGGCGATGGCCAAGGCCCGCGACACGCTGCAGGCGAAGCTGGCCACCGAGCGCGACCCGAACGTGCGCCAGGACCTGGCGATCATGATCGCCGCGGCCAACGAGAGCATCGAAGGCAGCGAGCTCAACGAAAAGTACCTGCTGCCGTGGAGCGACACCCCGCAGACCGTGTTCAGCGGCATCAACCTGCTGCTGTCCGACCAGGTACCGGCCGAGCGCCGCGCCAAGGCGCTGGACCGTTTGAAGGCCTACGCCGGCCTGGCGCCGGGCACCACCGCCATCACCACGCTGTCGCGCCAGCGCTATGAAGAGCGCCTGGCCGCCGGCAGCCTGCTGCAGCCGACGAAGATCGAGGTCGAGCAGTCGCTGGCCAACGTCGACACCTACATCACCGGCATCGAAAAGCTGTTCGACAAGTACAAGGTCGCCGGTGCCGACGAAGCACTGAAGACCATCGCCACCCAGCTGCGCGAGTACCGCGACTGGACCCGGGCCGAGGTCCTGCCCAAGGCCCGCGCCGACGCGCGCCTGCCGGCGCCGCTGTATGCGTTCCAGCTCAAGCGCGTGGGCATCGACATCGACCCGCAGCTGCTGATGCAGCGGGCGCAGCTGGAATTCATGGAAACCCGTTCGGCGATGCGCCAGCTCGCCCCGCTGGTGGTGAAGGCCAAGGGCCTGAAGGTGGCCGACCCGACCGACCCGGTGGCGGTGATCCGCGCGTTGAAGGGCGACAAGATCGCCGACGACCAGCTCGAGCACCACTACCGTGGCGTGATCGATGCGATCGACCCGATCATCCGCGAACAGAAGATCGTCGACGTGCCGCAGCGCCCGATGCAGATGCGCCTGGGCTCGGCCGCCGAAAGCGCCGCCTCGCCGGCGCCGCATTTCCTGCCCGCGCCGCTGGTCGGCAACACCGGCCAGCAGGGCACCTTCGTGCTGCCGCTGGGCAACCCCGCCGCCGGCGACAAGGCCGCGCAGTACGACGACTTCAATTTCGGCTCGGCGGCGTGGACGCTGAGCGCGCACGAAGGCCGCCCCGGCCATGAGCTGCAGTTCACCGCGATGGTGGAGCGCGGCGTCTCGCTGGCGCGCACCATGTTCGCGTTCAACTCGGTCAACGTGGAAGGCTGGGCGCTGTACGCGGAAGCCGAAATGGTGCCGTACGAACCGCTGGACGGTCAGCTGATCGCCCTGCAGTTCCGCCTGCTGCGTGCCGCCCGCGCGATGCTGGACCCGATGCTCAACCTGGGCTTGATCGACCGTGCCAGGGCCGAGCGCGTGCTGATCGAAGAAGTGGGCCTGTCCAAGGCGATGGCGACCCAGGAACTGGACCGCTACATGGTGCGCATGCCCGGCCAGGCAGGCAGCTACTTCTACGGCTACACCCGCATCCTGGAACTGCGCATGCAGACCGAGCTGGCGCTGGGCGAGAAGTTCGACCGCCTGGCCTTCAACAACTTCCTGCTCGACCAGGGCCTGCTGCCGCCGGACCAGCTGGCCAAGGCGGTCAACGAAGTGTTCATTCCGCGGTACAAGGCAAAGTAATCACCTCCGCGTGGGCCACGACCAACGGTCGTGGCCTACCGACCCTGTGGTAGGTCACGACCGTTGGTCGTGACCGGCTTTCACCGCGTCGGCGTGATCGTCTGCACCGGCAACCGCTCCGCCGGCGGCGGATTGGGCACCCAGATCGCCACGCCGGCTGCGCGCCGCTGGGTGGTCGGAATGCCGATCCCCACGCCGCCGCCGCTGTGCGAGCCGTAACTGCCGCCGCCGACCGAGAGGCCGCCGCCGGAACTGCTGGACGCCACGCCCATCAGGATCACCCCATTGGCGCCCAGCGCCGCCGCTTCCTTCTTCAGCCGCGCCACGGCCGCATCGGTCTGGCCCTGGGTGCCGAAGCCCACCGCGCTGGAGGACTCCAGCTGCGCGATTTCGATCGAGCCCGGCGGCGGGGTCGAATAGATCTGCACCAGTGCCGGGTCGGTAGGGGGGCGGGTCTGGCCCAGCATCACCCTGGACGTGTTGGCGCAGCCGGTCATCACCAGCAGCACGCCGAGCAGCGGAAGGATTCGAATGTTCATGGGTCCACCCCTTGTACGGCCTGGTCGGCCTGCGCCTGGATCATCCGGGCTGGCCGCTGAATCCGCGCCAACCTCTGGCGAACCGTACCACCGCCGCAGTGAGCCTGCCGCATCCCGTTCTTGCCACCGCCATCACGCGCCGCTGGCGGCGTGGTCGCTACGCTGCCGCGAGCATTTTCAGGAAGGGAAAAGGGGCATGGGACTGATCAGTCTGCTGTGGGGCGTGCTGGCGCTGTTGTGGATGATCCTGGCGCTGATACCGCTGCTGGGCTGGGGCAACTGGTTCCTTATCCCGTTCGCCGCAGTGGGCGCGGTGATCGGCGCGCTGGGCATCCTGTTCACCCACCCGACCAAGCGCGGCCGCGCCTGGACCGGCCTGCTGCTGAATGCCGTGGTGGTCGTGGTGGGGATCGTGCGGTTGTCGCTGGGCGGTGGGGTCATCTGACAGGCCTGCGTGCGACGTAGGGTCGCACTGGCGAAGGTGTCGCAGGCAAGGGCGTAGAATGCCTGCCCCATGATCATTCGTCCCCGCCCCCACGGCTGGCAGCTGCTGTACATCCTGCGCGGCTCCATCGTGCCTGCCATCGCGCCCAAGGTGGCGGCGATCTTCGTGCTCGCCGTCGCCGTGGCGGCTTTCGCCGAATTCGCCCACCCGCCCGGCATCGAGCGGGTCTCGGTGGCGCCGTTCACCCTGCTCGGGCTGGTGCTGTCGATCTTCCTCAGCTTCCGCAACAACGCCTGCTTCGACCGCTGGTGGGAAGCGCGCAAGCTCTGGGGCCAGCTCATCTATGAGCTGCGCAGCCTGGCGCGGCTGTGCAGCACGCTGCTGGCCGGACAGCCGGCGCGTGCCGACCGCATCAGTCGCCTGGGGATCGGGTTCGCGCATGCGCTGGCCGCCCGCCTGCGCGGGCAGGACGCCGCGCTGGCCGGGCTGCCGTGGGTGCCGGAGGCCGACCGGGACCGCTATGCGCAGCGCCAGAACGTCCCCGACCAGCTGCTGGCGATGATCGCGGCGGAAACCACGGCGGCGCTGCGCGCCGGCGACATCGACAGCATCCTGTTTTCCCAGTTCGAAGCCCGCCTGCATGCGCTGTCCAGCGTCCAGGCCGGCTGCGAGCGGATCCTGCTGACCCCCCTGCCGTTCGCCTACACCCTGCTGCTGCACCGCTGCGCGTGGATGTTCTGCGTGCTGCTTCCGTTCGGCCTGGCCAGTTCGCTGGGCTGGGCCACCCCGGTGGTGTCGGCGGTGCTGGCCTATGCCTTCTTTGGGCTGGACCAGCTGGGCGAAGAGATGGAAGAGCCGTTCGGACTGGAACCGAACGACCTGCCGCTGGATGCGATGGTGCGCACCATCGAAATCGACCTGCTCGACAGCCTGGGCGTGCGCCCGCTGCCGGAGCCCCTGCAACCGCAGCGCTACCTGCTGCAGTAACCCACCCCGTTGGAGCATTCCATGGCCCACCCCGACTATCGCCCCCGCCGCATGCGCCACGACGAGTTCTCGCGCCGGCTGATGCGCGAGAACACGCTGACCACCGACGACCTGATCTACCCGGTGTTCGTGCACGAACTGGCCGGGCGCGCGCCGGTGGCGTCGATGCCGGGCGTGGAACGCCTGTCCATCGATGAGCTGCTGAAAGTGGCCGAAGAAGCGCTGGAGCTGGGCATTCCGGTGATCGACCTGTTCCCGGTGATCGACCCGGCCGGCAAATCGCTGGATGCGGCCGCGGCGTGGGATGAAAACGGTCTGGCGCAGCGTGCGATCCGCGCGCTGAAGTCGCGTTTCCCCGAGCTGGGGGTGATGACCGACGTGGCACTGGACCCGTACACCACGCACGGCCAGGACGGGATCATCGACGACAAGGGCTATGTGCTCAACGACATCACCGTGGCCGCGCTGGTGAAGCAGTCGCTGTCGCATGCCGAGGCCGGGGTGGACATCATCTCGCCGTCGGACATGATGGACGGCCGCATCGGCGCGATCCGCCGTGCGCTGGACGCCCAGAGCCACGTCAACGTGCGCATCATGGCGTACTCGGCCAAGTACGCCTCGGCGTTCTACGGTCCGTTCCGCGACGCGGTGGGCAGCTCGGCCAGCCTCGGCAAGGCCGACAAGAAGACCTACCAGATGGATCCGGCCAACGGCGACGAGGCCATGCGCGAAATCGCGCTGGACCTGGAGGAGGGCGCGGACATGGTGATGGTCAAGCCGGGCATGCCCTACCTGGACCTGGTGCGGCGGGTGAAGCAGCAGTTCGGCGTGCCGACCTTCGCGTACCAGGTCAGCGGCGAGTACGCGATGATGAAGGCGGCCTTCGCCAATGGCTGGCTGGACGAACGCGCCTGCGTGCTGGAGTCGCTGATCGGTTTCAAGCGGGCCGGCGCCGACGGCGTGCTGACCTATTTCGCCCCGCAGGTGGCGCGTTGGCTGCGCGAGCGCTGACAATACCCGCCATTACGTACAACAGGACGACGACGATGCAGACGATGGGATGGGTGCAGTGGCTGACCTGGGGCACCGGGGTCACCGTCTTCGCGGTGGTGATCGCCCTGATCATCCGCAGCGCGGTGCGTGCCTCCCGGCGCGCGCCGGAACAGCCGTCGGCCGCCGCCCGCCTGGCCCGCGAAGCCAACCTGTCGCCCACGGTGCAGGCCGAACTGGCTGCGCTGAACCAGCGCAAGGACAACGGCGAGATCAGCGAAGCCGAGTACGAACAGCAGCGCGCCGCGCTGCTGCGCGCGCACTGACCATCGCCGCACCGGCCGGGTGTGCACGCACCGGTTATCGATGCCGGCGGGTAGGGTCGGTTCCCAAACGACCGCCGATGGCAGTGATCGGCGCTGGGACGCATGACCTTCGCCGGAGGCGCTTCTCCGTCACAGGTCATGCCCTACCGCGGTGACCAACGTTATCGGCGGTCGATAGGGATGCGACCCTACCGGCATCCAGTCACTGCGGGCGTCCGCAATCTATACAGATCCAACCCGCCCGCCCTGGGCGACCGCGCCTGCCCGGCCACCACCACCTCGCTGGGCTTGGACGCATCCACCACCGGCGCGCCGGTCTGCCCGTCGGCGGTATTGAACGACAGCCCCAGCGGCACCGCCGCCGTGCCGTAATCGCAGCTCACCTGCCAGACCTGCGAATGCCCATCCGCCACGCGGGTGAACAACAGCGCCCCGCCCGTGCCCAGCCAATCGCCCCCCAGCTCATCGGCTGCGCTGTTGAGCGGTGCCGGTAGTGCCACGACCTCCGCTGCGTCGCTGCCCCGCACTGCGGCGCGATACAGGTCGAATCCGCCCTGGCCATCCTTGCCATTGCGCGCGAACAGCAGCGCCTGCCCATCCGCGCGCAGGGCAGGCCGGCGCTCATCGGCGCGGGTGTTGATCGCCTCCGGGAGCGCCATCACCGGGCCCACCCCACCGTCGGCCAGCACCGCCACCCGGTACAGGTCGAAGCCACCGCGCCCGCCAGCGCGGTTGGAGGCAAACCACAGCGTGGTCCCGTCATGGCTGAAAAAGGGGTCGGTCTCGTCGCCCGCCGTGTTCAAGGCCAGCGGCGCCGGATCCTGCCAGCGCCCGTCGCGCAGCCGGGCCTGCCACAGGTCCCAGCCGCCGGCGCCGCCCGGCCGGTCGCTGGCCCACACGATGCGCTGCCCGTCCGGGGAAATCGTGGCCTGGGCCTCGTTGGCCTTGGTCGAGACCACGCCCATGCCTTCGATGCCGAATTCGGAAAGCGCCATCGCGCCCGGTGCGGAGAGTAAACTCACGCTCAGCGCGAGCAGAGACAAGGGAGTGCGCATCGTCGCTTCCATTGGGGTTCGTGTTTCAATCCAGGCCGGAGTTTAAGACACCCATGACCGCCCGTTACGCCGTATTCGGCCAGCCCATCGCCCACTCGCTGTCGCCGTACATCCACGCCGAGTTCGCCCGCCAGGAAGACATCGCGCTGGACTACCAGGCCATTGAAGCCAGTGCCGCGCAGTTCCCGGCCGTGCTGGAGGCGTTCGCCGCCGACGGCGGCATGGGTGCCAACGTGACCGCGCCGCTCAAGGAAGTCGCCTTCGCGCTGTGCAGGACCTTCACCTCGCGGGCCAAGTTGGCCGGTTCGGTCAACACCCTGCTGCGCAAGGGCGACAGCTGGCACGGCGATACCACCGACGGCGTCGGCCTGGTGCGCGACCTCACCGAACGGCACCTGCTGGACCTGCGTGGTCGCCGCGTGCTGCTGCTCGGCGCCGGTGGCTCGGCGCGCAGCGTTGCCCCGGCCCTTCTGGACGCCGGCATCCTCGAGCTCATGGTGGTCAACCGCACCTCCGAACGCGCAGACGAGCTGGTGGACGCCATCGGTGAGCCGAACCGCGCCAAGACCCGCCACTGGGAAGACCTGGATGCCCTTGGCGATTTCGAACTGATCGTCAATGCCACCTCCGCCGGCCGCGATCCCACGGCCAACTTCGTACTGCCGATGTCGCTGGTCAACAGCATGACCACCGCAGTGGACCTGAACTACGGCGAGGCTGCCATTGCCTTCCTGGCGTGGGCGCGCGCAATGGGCTGCCGCAACACTGTCGACGGCCTGGGCATGCTGGTCGAGCAGGCCGCCACCAGTTTCCAGCAGTGGCATGAAACGCGCCCGGCAACCGACGAGGTCTACGCAAAACTGCGCGAGCGTGCTGCGCTGGCGGCGGCGGAATGAACGCCAGCATGGATCTCCTGCTCAGCCTGCTGGGCATGGCCGCCATACGCCTGCCGGTGCTGATCGCGCTCGGCATTTCCCTGGTCTGGGTGGTGGACACCCCGCGCGGGGCCATCCGCACCGTTGCACTGTGGGCGCTGGGCCTGCTGGCGGTCGCCACGCTGGCCGGGCTGGCGTTGAACATCGTCCCGGCCTGGCTGGTCGAAACCGGCAACTATGGCAACGTCCAGGCGCTGTCGTGGTGGCTGGGTGGCGGCCACTTCCTGTTGGGCATCGTCGATGCGCTGGGCACCGTGCTGCTGGTCTGGGCCTTGACCCGCGCGCTGCGCAACCGCGCCCGCCCCGCCGCTTGAGCGTAGGGCAGGGGCATCGCGGTACCCGGTCACGGATCTGAACCGACGCGGAAAACCCTGCGTCGGTTACGGTCCCCGGACGTGAGAAAATACCCGCCTGATCCAGGCAGGACCCTCACGGCGTGACCGAAAAAGTTGAAGCCCCGCGCGCGCTGAACGACGAGCTCAAGACCGTCATCCGCGATGCCTACGCCAAGCTGCAGGCCAATACCCCCGGCTTCAGCACGCGGCGTTCGCAGAGCCAGATGATCGGCGTGGTCTCGCGTGCGCTGTCGCAGAGCGGCGGCGTCGGCGTGGTCGAGGCCCCGACCGGGGTCGGCAAGAGCCTTGGTTACCTCACCGCCGGCGTGCCGATCGCCCTGGCCACGAAGAAAAAGCTGGTGATCAGCACCGGCACCGTGGCGCTGCAGTCGCAGCTGGTCGAGCGCGACATTCCCAATTTCCTCAAGGCCACCGGCCTGGAGGCCACCGTGGCCCTGGCCAAGGGCCGCACCCGCTACCTGTGCACCCGCAATGCCGCCGAGGCGCATGGCGACGGCGCCCAGGAGGGCATGTTCGAAGACGAGCAGCCGCTGTTCGACCGGCCGCTGGCGCCGATCGAAATGGACCTGGCGCAGAAGCTCAGCAAGGACTTCGTCGAGGGGCGCTGGAACGGCGACCTGGACAACGCGCCCGACACCATCAGCCCGTCGCTGCGCTCGCGCATCACCACCCCGGCCTCCGGCTGTGCCGGGCGCAAGTGCGCCTACTCCGCCCAGTGCGCGGTGCTGCGTGCGCGCAACACCGTGCGCGACGCGCAGATCGTGGTCACCAATCACGCGCTGCTGCTGTCGGCGCTGTCCATTGGCGAAAGCGATAACGGCCAACCGCTGATCGCGCCGCCGTCGGACATGCTGCTGGTGCTCGACGAAGGCCACCATATCGGCAACGTGGCCATCGACCAGGGCGCGGCCAGCCTGGCCCTGGACGACATGGCCAAGCGCACCGGGCGCCTGCAGATCGTGATCGCGGCCGCCTACCGCGCGGTGGACAAGGACAAGCTGGGCAACCTGCTGCCCAACGAGGCGATCGACGTCGCCGCGCGGGTCAGCAAGCAGCTGCGCGCCTTCCGCGACGTGGTCGAGCGCAGCTGGCAGCCCGATCCCAGCGCGCAGGAGCCGATGTGGCGCGCACCGAACGGACGCCTGCCGGAGATCTGGATGGCCGACATCGAGGCGTTGGCCGACGACACCCGCGCGCTGTTCAACTGGGCGCACGCTGCGCAGTCGCAGGTGGCCAAGGGCAAGCCCGAAGACGCCGCGCGCGAGCGCCTGCAGCGCACGCTGGGCATGGCGCTGGAAATGATCGAACAGCAGCACAACCTGTGGACCGCCTGGCGCCGCGAAGACAAGGAGGGCCAGCCGCCGTTCGCGCGCTGGGTGACGCTGTCGCGCGATGGCGACCTGATCCTGCACGGCTCGCCGGTGTCGGCCGCCAGCGTGCTGCGCAAGCTGCTGTGGGACGAAGTGGATTCGGTGGTGATGACCTCGGCCACGCTCACCGGCGGCGGCGACTTCCAGGCGCTGGCGATCGACAACGGCATTCCGCCCGAGGCCGAAATGGTCTCGCTGGCCTCGCCGTTCGACCTGCCCAACCAGGCCGAGCTGATCGTGCCCAACTTCCCGGTGACCCCGGATGATCGCGACCGGCACCCGAAGGAGGTGGCCAAGTACCTGGTGAAGGAGCTGGACTGGAACAAGGGCAGCATCGTCCTGTTCACCTCGCGCTGGAAGATGGAAAAGGTGGCCGAGCTGATGCCCGCCGCGCAGCGGAAGCAGGTGCTGGTGCAGGGCGAAACCGCCAAGCAGAAGATGATCGACGAACACCTGCGGCGCACCTCGGCCGGCGAGGGCTCGGTGCTGTTCGGCCTGAACTCGTTCGGCGAAGGCCTGGATCTACCGGGCGAGGCCTGCACCACGGTGGTGATCACCCAGGTGCCGTTCGCGGTGCCGACCGACCCGCAGACCTCCACCCTGAGCGAATGGTTCGAGAGCCGTGGCTTGAACGCGTTCAACCTGATTGCGGTGCCGCACGCGCTGCGCACGCTGACCCAGTTCGCAGGGCGGTTGATCCGCACCTCCACCGACACCGGCCGCGTGATCATCCTCGACTCGCGCCTGATCAGCCGCCGCTACGGCAAGCGCATCATCGACGCGTTGCCGCCGTTCAAGCGGGTTATCGGCTGATCGGCCGTCTCCACGGGATGCCGCCAGGCAAGGTAGGGTCGGTTCCCAAACGACCGCCGATAACGCTGATCGGCACTGGGACGCATGATCTTCACCGGAGAGGCTTCTCCGTCACGGTTCATGCCCCATCGCGCTGCCGCACATCAACGGCGGTCGATAGGGATGCGACCCAGCGTACCGGACTGGCCGCCGTAGAGCCACGCCCTGCGTGGCTGCGCGGACTCAAAGTCTGCCCAGATCCCGCACCGCGCCCTTGTCGGCACTGGTGGCCAACAACGCATAGGCCTTGAGCGCCCCGGTCACCTTGCGCGGGCGTGCCTCACGCGGTTTCCAGCCCAACGCATCCTGCTCCGCACGCCGCACCGCCAACGTCGCTTCATCCACCAGCACATCGATCCGCCGCGCCGGAATATCGATCCGGATCCGGTCGCCATCGCGCACCAGCCCGATCGTGCCGCCCGCCGCCGCTTCCGGCGACGCATGCCCGATCGACAGCCCGGACGTTCCGCCCGAGAAGCGCCCATCGGTCAGCAGCGCACACTGCTTGCCCAGCCCCTTCGATTTCAGGTAACTGGTGGGGTACAGCATCTCCTGCATGCCCGGCCCACCGCGCGGGCCCTCATAGCGGATCACCACCACATCGCCCGCGCCCACCTCGTCGGCCAGGATGCCCTGCACCGCGGCATCCTGGCTCTCGAACACCTTCGCGTTGCCCTCGAACACATGGATGGACTCATCCACGCCGGCGGTTTTCACCACGCAGCCGTCTTCGGCCAGGTTGCCGCGCAGCACTGCCAGCCCGCCCTCGGCGGAGTACGCGTTGGCTACATCGCGGATGCAGCCATCGGCGCGGTCCAGGTCCAGTGACGGCCAACGCGTGGCCTGGCTGAAAGCCACCTGGGTGGGAATGCCGGCCGGGCCGGCACTGAAGAATTCGTGCACGCCCGCATCGTCGGTCACCGCCACGTCCCAGCGCGCAATCGCGTCGGCCAGGGTGCGGCTGTGCACGGTGCGCACCCCGGTATGCAGCAGCCCGCCGCGCGCCAGCGAGCCGAGGATGGCAAACACACCACCGGCGCGGTGCACGTCCTCCATGTGGTACTTCGGCGTGTTCGGCGCCACCTTGCACAGCTGCGGCACGCGCCGGGACAGCGCATCGATCGCATGCAGGTCGAAGTCCACTTCCGCCTCCTGCGCGGCGGCCAGCAGGTGCAGGATGGTGTTGGTGGAACCGCCCATGGCGATATCCAGCGTCATCGCGTTCTCGAACGCGGCACGCGTGGCAATGCCGCTCGGCAGCGCCGTGGCATCTTCGCCGCCGTACCAGCGGTGGCACAGCTCCACCACCAGCCGGCCGGCGCGGCGGAACAGCTGCTCGCGGTCGGCATGCGTAGCCAGGGTCGAGCCGTTGCCCGGCAGCGACAACCCCAGCGCTTCGGTCAGGCAGTTCATCGAGTTGGCGGTGAACATGCCCGAACACGACCCGCACGTGGGGCAGGCGCTGCGCTCGTACTCGGCGACCTTTTCATCGGAGGCGCTGGCATCGGCGGCGATCACCATTGCATCCACCAGGTCCAGCTTGTGCTCGGCCAGCCGCGTCTTGCCCGCTTCCATCGGCCCGCCGGACACAAACACCACCGGAATGTTCAGCCGCAGCGCGGCCATCAGCATGCCCGGGGTGATCTTGTCGCAGTTGGAGATGCACACCAGCGCGTCGGCACAGTGCGCGTTGACCATGTACTCGACCGAATCGGCGATGATCTCGCGGCTGGGCAGCGAATACAGCATGCCGTCATGGCCCATCGCGATGCCGTCGTCCACCGCGATGGTGTTGAACTCCTTGGCGACGCCGCCAACCTGTTCGATCTCCCGCGCCACCAGCTGGCCCAGGTCCTTGAGGTGCACATGGCCGGGCACGAACTGGGTAAATGAATTGGCGATGGCGATGATCGGCTTGTGGAAGTCCGCATCGGTCATGCCGGTGGCGCGCCACAGCGCGCGGGCCCCGGCCATGTTGCGGCCGGCGGTGGAAGTACGGGAACGGTATTCAGGCATGGGGGCTGGCAGGATCTGGCGGGCCGTGGGGGCGCGTTGCCATTCGATTCTGCCGAAAAAATCCGGTTGCGTTTGCAACCGACGCTGTTGGCCATCCTGAAACGCTGTTCATCTTTTCGCCTTTGCCGATTTTGGTTGTTGGCCCCGATCAGGCATGATTGAGGGGATACCGAAAGGGGGGCACACCGCCATGAAACGTTCCAGGACCACCGCACTGCTGCTGATGAGCGCCGCGCCGCTGCTGTTCACTGCCTGTTCCAAGCAGGAAAGCGTGCAGACGCAGGAGGGGCTGTACACCTCGGTGGAAGCCTGTACCGAAGCCACGGGCGACCCCTCCAGCTGCCGTACCGCCTTTGCCGAAGCGCAGAAGCAGTCGGCCGACGCGGCCCCCAAGTACGCCTCGCGTGCCGAATGCGAAGCCGAGTACAACGCCGAACAGTGCGTGGAACAGAAGACCTCCACCGGCCATTCGTTCATCGGGCCGATGATGATGGGCTTCTTCATGTCGCAGATGCTCAGCAACCGTGGCGGTGCCGGCCTGGCACAGGCCCCGGCGGCGGCACCGGCTTACCAGGACAAGGCCAAGGGCTGGGCGCGCCCGGCCCCGGGCGGCAGCGGCGGCCTGAACACCGCCAGCGGCATCGGCGCCGGCAAGGCCGGGCTCGCCCCGGTCAACGCCACCCCGAACCGTGCCGTCACCGCCAGCCGTGGCGGCTTCGGCAACACCAGCAGCAGCCGCAGCAGCTACGGCGGCTGATCGGATGAAGCGTGTGCGTATCGACGAGCGCAGCCAGTGGCGCGCTCGTGCGGCCGAGTCCGGCTTCCGCTTCCACACCATCGACGGCCTGCCGTACTGGGATGAAACCGCCTACTACGCCTTCACCCTGCGCCAGATCGAAAACGACATTGAAGATCCCAGCGCGCAGCTGCATGCGATGGCCATGGACCTGGTCGACGAGGTGGTCCGCAGCGAGCAGCTGATGGACCAGCTGGCCATTCCGCCGGCGTTCCGCGACTGGATCGCCGACAGCTGGCGCCGCCGCGAGCCGCACCTGTATGGCCGGCTGGATTTCGCCTATGACGGTACCGGCCCGGCCAAGCTCTACGAGCTCAATTACGACACGCCGACCTCGCTGTTCGAGGCCGCGTTCTTCCAGTGGCAATGGCTGGAAGACCAGCGCAACCAGAACCGGTTGCCGCCGCAGGCCGACCAGTTCAACGCCATCCACGAAGCGCTGGTGGACCGTTTCGCCGAATTGAGCGCGCAGTTGCCACCGCCGCTGTACTTCAGTGCCGTGGGCGCCTCGGAAGAGGACCAGGGCACCGTGGACTACCTGCGCGACTGCGCGGCGCAGGCCGGGCTGCGTGGCGAAGCGATCGCGATCGAAGACATCGGCCTGTCCGAGGATGGCCGGTTCACCGCGTTGGACGACACCGTCATCGGCAGCCTGTTCAAGCTGTATCCGCTGGAAGACCTGATGACCGAGTCGTTCGGGCAGGCGCTGCCCACCTCGGGTGTGCAGCTGCTGGAACCGGCGTGGAAGGCTATCCTGAGCAACAAGGGCGTGCTGCCGCTGCTGTGGCAGCGCCACCGGGGCCACCCGAACCTGCTGGCGGCCGAGTTCGACGACGGCAGCGCGCTGCCGGCCGGCTGGGTGCGCAAGCCGCTGTTCTCGCGCGAAGGTGCCAACGTGGCCATGCACCTGGCCGATGGCAGCTGGCAGGAAAGCGAAGGCCCGTACACCGGCCCGGCGATCCGCCAGGCCGCGCACCCGCTCACCGCGTTCGACGGCGGCTACCCGCTGATCGGCAGCTGGGTGGTGGGTGACCATGCCTGCGGCATGGGCATCCGCGAAGACGACAGCCGCATCACCCGCGACAGCGCCCGGTTTGTCCCGCACGCAATCATCGACGAAGCACCAACGCGGATTTACGTTTGACGGGTTACCGGCGTCACGACCAACGGTCGTGACCTACCGGCCAAGCGGCCGTTTACCCGATCGAACCGGCGATGCGGTCGGTCCGCCCCCCCCCCCCCCCGCGCCAAACCCGACCGGTAGGTATCGACCGTTGGTCGATACGTGCCTACAGCAACCCGTCACGCTTGACGGCGAGATAGCGCTCCACCAGCGCACCTGGCAGCGCATCGGCAGTCACATCCAGCACCATCACCCGGTGGCTGCGCAGTGCTTCATGCGCGTCATTGCGCTGCTGCAGGTAACGCGCGATGGCACCGGCCTGGGTCGCGTCCTGCAGCGTTTCCACCTCCTGCTCCAACGCTACGTCCAGCTCGCGCTCGCGCAGGCTGGCCACGCACACCAGGTGCTGGCGCTGCAGCAGGCGCACCGCCACCAGCAGGTCTTCGATATCCTCATCGCGCACGTTGGTGACCAGCATCACCAGCGAACGCCGGCGCTGGCGCAGGCTCAGCTCGGTAGCGGCGGCCAGGTAATCGGTGGCCACCGGTTGCGCCTGCAGGTCGTAGCTGGCGCGCAGCAGCGCATCGATCGCGCCCATGCCGCGCTGAGGTGCCACCCAGCGGCTCTCGCCGCCGGTGGCGAACAGGCCCACGCCATCGCCCTGGCGCAGCGCCAGGTAGGACACCACCAGCGACGCGTTGAGCACGTGGTCGAAGTGCGACAGCCCGCCTTCGCTGGCCATCATGCGCCGGCCGGTGTCGATCATCAGCACCAGCTGCTGGTTCTTTTCATCCTGGTACTCACGCGAAATCAGCTTGCGCGCGCGTGAGGTCGCCTTCCAGTCGATCTGGCGCAGGCTGTCGCCGATGCGGTACTCGCGCATCTGGTGGAAATCGGTGCCTTCGCCACGGCGGCGCTTGAGATGCGCACCGACCAGCCGCGAGGCCTGTTCGGCACTAAACAACGCAAAGCGGGTCAGCGGCGCGAAGTTGGGGTACACCCGCACGGTCAGCGCCGGCGGCAGCAGGCGCCGCTGGCGCCACATCCGCCACGGCGCATGCAGGCGCAGGTGCACGCCGTCGAACACGAAGCGACCGCGCGCGGTCGGGGTCAACGTGTACTCCACGCTGCTGGCCACCAGCGGCTTCAGCGTCAACGCGCGCGGCAGCCCCTGCAGCGTCCACGCACCGGGCACCAGGTCGAACACCTCCACGCGCTGGCGGCGGCTGGATTCGAAGCGCAGCGTGGTCCGCCGCTCGACGTTCAGCGCCAACGCCTCGGGCAGTTCGCGCTGCACGGTGGGGGAGGGCTGCGCGCGCAGCCGCAGCAGGTCCACCAGTGCCAGCACGGCGATCACCGCTGCGGACGCCCACCACGCCGCCACCGGCAGCAGGCCGAACGCCACCGCCAGCCCGAGCAGCGCCCAGCCGACCAGCAGGATCAGCAGCAGCGGGCCTGGCCTCATTTGCGCGGCGCTTCCACCTTGGCCAGCAGCGCGGTCAACGCATCGTCGGCCGACTGGCCTTCGATCTGCAGTTCCGGGGCCAGCGCGATGCGGTGGCGCAGCGCCGGGCGGGCGATCTCGCGCACGTCATCGGGGGTGACGAAATCGCGGCCGGCCAACACCGCCTGCGCCCGCGCAGCACGCACCAGTGCGATGCTGCCACGCGGACCGGCGCCGAGCGCGATGCCGGGGAAATGACGGGTGGCGGCCACGATGCGAACCGCGTAATCGACCACCTCCGGATCCACCGTGATCGCCGCGGTGGCCTGCTGCAGCGCGATCACCTCGGCGGCGTTGAGCACGCGCGGCACCTGCGACAGATCGAAGTCGGACGCGCTGCGGCCGGTGGTGATCGCATCCACCATTCGCTTCTCATCTTCCAGTGCCGGGTAATCGATGATCACCTTGAGCAGGAAGCGGTCCAGCTGCGCTTCGGGCAGCGGGTAGGTACCTTCCTGTTCCACCGGGTTCTGCGTGGCCAGGGTCAGGAACGGCGGGGTCAGCGCGAACGCCTTGCCCTCGATGGTGACCTGGCCTTCCTGCATCACTTCCAGCAGCGCCGACTGGGTCTTGGCCGGGGCGCGGTTGATTTCGTCGGCCAGCAGCAGGTTGGTGAACACCGGGCCGCGACGGATCTTGAAGCTCTCCGACTTCGGGTCGTACACCGCATGCCCACTGACGTCGCTGGGCATCAGGTCCGGGGTGAACTGGACGCGCCCGTAATCCAGCTCCAGTGCCTGCGCCAGCGCACGTACCAGCAGGGTCTTGCCCAGCCCTGGCACGCCTTCGATCAGCACGTGGCCACCGGCCAGCAGCGCGATCAGGATCTGGTCGAGCACCTCGGGCTGGCCGATGAAAGCGCGGCCCACGGCATCGCGCACGGCATCGACGCGTTCGACCAGGCTCTGGCCGGTCAGCGCGGGCGGGGACAACGGCGGCGGAGCGGAGTGATCGGTCATAGCAGGTTTCTCATCTGGATCAGCAGGCGGATGCGCTCACGCAGGGCCGCGACATCCTTCGATGGCGGCACCTGCAGGGCGGTCTGGACACGGGGATGCGGCCATTGCAGCAGGCTGGCGATGGCGTGCACCTGCGCCTCGCCGCTGAGCGCGGCGGCGGTGGGCGCACGCCGGCGCAGCCGCGCCAGGAAGGCGCGGCGCGTGGCGTCGTACAGCAGCGGTGCCTTGCCAAAGCGCAGCAGGTGTTCGCCGCTGGCACGCACATGTTCCAGCAGCGAGCGGCGCTCGGTGGCCGGCGCCGGCAGCAGGCTGCCCAGCCGCTGCGCGCGCTGCCACAGCCATCCCAGCAGGGCCAGCAGCAACGGCACCCACACCGGCCAGCCCTGGTGGAAGATGCGCGACCACAGCGTGGGCGGGCGTGAACCGTAGACCAGCCAGAACGTGCCCTTCGTGTAGTTCGGCTCGAGCAGGTAGCGGGCCAGGTCGCGGTGGGCCAGGTCATGCAGGCCGTCAGCCAGGCTGTCCCTGGCCTGGTCCGGATCGAACACGCGTGGCGTGCCCTTCAGGAATTCCATGTCCGACAGCACGCTGATGCGGCCCGACCCCTTGTGCAGCCGCGCGAACACCAGGCCGTCCTCGTCGCCCCATTCGCGCTCGACGCGGATGCCGGCGGGCGGATCGACCGCGAAGCGCAGGCCCCTGCAGAATTCGGAATGGCCCGGGTCGTCGGCCACATGGAACGGCTTGCACGCGGCCTCGTAGTAGGCGCTGTCCACGCCGAGCGCGTCCAGCAGCGGCCCTTGCGCGGCGTCCTCGTCGCGGTAGGGCGGGGAGGTGCGCAGCAGCAGGTGGCCGCCCGTGTCGACCCACGCCAGCAGCGCCTGCGCGGTGGGCGTCGGCAGGTCTGCACTGTCCTGCAACAACAGGACGGTGTCGCCAGGCTGCAGCCTCATGCGCGGCAGGTCGATGCGCGGGCTGGCATGCACGCTTCGGCCGTCGGCACGCAGCGCCTGGCCGAGCACATACAGCGGGTTGTAGCTTGCCTCGCCCTGCGGCGGCAGGTGTTCGGTATGGGTGATCTTTTCATGCGTGCGCAGGAACACGATCGACAACGGCACGCCGATCAGCAGCATCACGCCCAGGACCAGCAGCCAGCGCACCCGGGCGCTCATGCGCGCCACCGGAACTGCGATTGCAGCGTACTGGCCAGTTCATCGAAGTCCTCCGGCTCGGGCAGGCGCCCGCCGTAGGCGGCGTACTGCCAGACCCGCACCATGCGTGCGAACAGGGTGCGGTCGGCGTCGTCAGGCATGCGCCGCGACGCGCGCAGGCACTGCGCCTCGGTTGCACCCGGTGGCAACACCACGCCGGCGCGTTCGCTCATCGACTCCACGCTGGCGCGGTACAGCAGGGCCAATGCCTGCCGCGGCCGTCCCTGCTGCCACAGGTCGCGCGCACGCGCGGCCGGATCCGGTGGAACCACCTCGGGCATCGTGACCGCTTCTTCCAGCACCGCACCGGGCGTGCTGCGCCTGCGCGCACCCGTACCGCGCAGCCAGCGCAGCCACCATGGCGCAGTGACCGCCAACAGCAGCACCAGCAAGCCGACCAGGCCCCACAGCAGCCATTCGGCAACCTGCGCCGGCAGCCGCGGGCCCTTCGCGAAAGGATTGGCCTTCTCGTCCTTGTCGCGCTCTTTCCGCTTCTTTTCCGCGTCGGTCTGCGTGCGCTCCCAACGACTGACCTGGCGTGTGGGCGTAACCAGCGGGTCCTCATAGGCGCGTTGCACGGCCTGGCGGAAGCCAGCGGTGTCCGGCGAGCCGCCGAAGATGACGGCGGCGGTATTGGACGGATCGTCGGCCGGCACCGCGTCCGCGTGTTCTTCTTCGTCGTCGCTGACGTCGGTATCCGCATCGGCCGGTACGGCGCACTGAGGTGCCTGCTCCGGTTCCTGTGCACGCAGCGCACCCATCGGCCAGCACAGCACCAGCGCCAGCACCAGCAGCGGCGCGGCCTGCTGCAGGCGATCACGCATGCGGCGGAACGCGATTTCCACGTCCCAGGCTTCCATTTCCGTGCGGCGGTTGAGATACAGCGCGAAGCCCGCACCGGCGTAGAACGGCCCGATCAACGTGGCGGCCAGCCAGAACAGGGCGTTCACCCCCAGCTGTGCCCACGCCGGCATGTTCTCGCGAACCATCTCCCACGCCGCGCGCCACGAATCGGACAGCAGTTCCAATGGCACGAACAGGAAGATCGCAGCGATGCAGCCGCTGACGATCACCAGCTCGAACAGCATGCACACCAGCGTGAGCAGCGCTGCATGCCCGAATGTGCCGCCGAGCACGGCGCGGCGGCGCACGCTGCGCTGGGACGCGTCGCTGCCTTCCAGCAGGTTCACCGGCAGCAGCAGCGCGCGGAACGGACTGAAGCGGCGCCAGCCCAGGTAGCCCCAGAAGCCGCTCCAGCCCCAATGGCGCTGTGCGCGCAGGGTCTGCAGCGGGCGCGGTTCGTCGCCGAACACGCCGCGCGAGATCACATACAGGGCGATCCGGTCCGACACCGGCTTGAGCCACCACATCAGCAGCCAGGCCCATCCGAATGCATCGGCCCACCAGGCCGCCGCATTGACGGCAACGAACAAGGGCAGCGACACGGCGATCACCGGCAGCCAGATCGCGCGCGCGTGGCGGCGTACCAGGGCGGTGCCGAGCTCCATGGCTTCCCATTCCGAACGGGCGCGCAGGGCGACGTCGAGCTGGTCAATCCGCATGACCGCTCCCCCGACCGCCGCGCCACAGCCACACGAACACGGCCGTCCACAGCACCGCCGCCACGCTGTACTTGCCCCAGGCCGGCACCTCGGCAATGGACGACCAGAACGCTTCAATGAAGGCGGCGACCAGCAGCATCGCGGCAATGCCCAGGCAGAGCTTGGCGCCAATCACCCCGCCTTCGACCAGCGCATCGATGCGCCGCCGCCGGCCGGGCGCCAGCAGTTTCATCCCCAGCTGCAGCCCGGCGCCACCGGCAATCACGATCGCGGTCAGCTCGAACGCACCATGCCCGACCACGAAGCGCCAGAACGGATCGCCGTGGCCGATGTGCTGCAGGTGGCCGGCCGCGGCGCCGATGGTGAGCCCGTTGAACAACAGCACCAGCACCGTGCCCAGCCCGGCCAGCAGGCCGCTGGCGAACGTGCGCAGGCCGATGCTGATGTTGTTCATGATGTAGTAGCCGAACATCATCCAGTCGGTGCCGCTGTCGCGGCCCAGGTGTGGCGAGGCCGGGTCGTACATGCGTTCCATCGACGCGATCTGCGCATTGTCCATCAGCAGGTGGACCAGCTCCGGGCGCCACTGGATCAGCGCGAAGCTGCCCAGCAGCGGAATCACGAACAGCGCGGTGGCCACCCACATGCTGCGCGCCTGGCCGCGCACCAGCAGCGGGAAGTCGGCCAGCAGGAACTCCAGCGCGCGGCGCCAGCGTGGCGGCGGGGTGCGGTAGAGCACGCCATGGCCCTGCTGCATCAGCTGCTGCAGGTGTGCCACCAGCTGCGGGCTGTAGCCGCGCTTGCGCGCCAGCGCCAGCTGCTGGCAAAGCCGCCGGTAACGCTGCGGGAAATCCTCGTCGTTGAGCGTGGTCGGGTCCGACGTCTGCGGGGCGTGCCGCGCGCGGTCGCCGCGCACGGCGAACCAGCGCTCCAGTGCCTGCCATTCCGCGTGGTAGCGGGCGACGAACTGTTCCTGCCTCATCGACGCCCCAGCAGCCAGTTGGCCATCGCATACAGGCGCAGCACGCCAACCTGGCCGTGGCCGCCGCTGATCGGCGCGGCCACCGCGGCCAGTTCCTGCTGGCGCGGGCCGGACAGGCGCGGCGCGCGCTCGGCGAAGGCGATGATGGCCGCCTGTTCGGCCGGCTGCAGCGGTTGCGGCGGGGCCAGCACAGTGTCGATGGCGACCGTGGCCGACCGCGTCCGCGCGCTGTCGTGTACCACCACCGTGCCGGCCACCAGGTCGCCCAGGCGTCGGCCGCTGCGGTCGAACAGGCTCGACAGCAGGCCCAGCGCATAGCCGAACGGCAACATGTCCACGGTGCGCAGCAGGTTGCGGGTGATCGCCGCCATCCAGCCGATCGGCGCGCCGTCCTGGGCCACCACGCGCAGGCCGAGCACGCGCTTGCCCAGGGTGCGGCCCCAGCAGGCTTCCTGCACGATGGTGTAGGCCCACATCAGCAGGAACATCAGGCCCAGGTACAGGCCCTGGCCGAACTCGCCCAGCACGGCAAGCGGAATGCTGAGCAGCATCAGCGCGGCGACGCGGATGATGAAATCGATCGCCCAGGCCAGCGCGCGCGGCACCGGTCCGGCGGCGGGCAGGTGCAGGGGCACGCCTTCGGGCGTGATCACCTCACGGTAGGTGTCCAGCATGGGCGCGCTCATGCGCGCACGTCCCTCCGGACGGCTGCCAACGGCATGCGGTTCTCGACTGCTTCCTGGGTCGGGCACCGACTGTACCGCGTGCGGGGTCACATTCCCAAGTACTTGTCCTTCAAGCGCACATAGTGGTCGGCCGAGTAGTGCAGCGACTCGATTTCCTGGTCGCTCAGCGTCCGCACCGGGCGTGCCGGGTTGCCCACCCACAGCTCGCCTTCGCCGACCACCTTGCCCGGCCCCACCACCGCACCGGCGCCGACGAAAGCGTGCCGGCTCACGGTGGCGCCATCAAGGATGCACGCCCCCATCCCGATCAGGCTGTACTCGCCGATCGTGCAGGCATGGATGATGGTGCCGTGGCCGACCGTGACGCCCTCACCGACCAGGGTGGGGTAGCCGCCCTTGTTGTACGGGCTGTGGTGGCTGACATGGATGATGGTGCCGTCCTGGATGTTGCTGCGCGCACCGATCCGCACATGGTTGACGTCGCCACGGATCACCGTGCCGGGCCACACCGACACATCGTCCCCCAGCACCACGTCCCCGATGATCGTGCACGCCGGATCGATCCAGGCGCGCTCGCCAACGACGGGGAAGGACTCCAGGAAGGGACGAAGGGGGGACATGGTGACGCTCCGTAAGGCAGGTCACCATGATACCGCCGGGGTGCGGGCCTCAGGCCACCCGGCTGCGCCGTGCGCGCTCCAGGTGCACCAGCAGCAGCGAGATCGCGGCCGGAGTCATGCCGGGGATACGCTGGGCCTGGCCGATGGTCTGCGGGCGCACCCGCTCCAGCTTCTGCTGCACTTCGGCCGACAGCCCGCGCACGCTGGCGTAGTCGAACGCGGCATCGATGGCGGTGTTCTCGTGGCGCTGCTGGCGCTCGATCTCGTCGCGCTGGCGGTCCAGGTAGCCGGCGTACTTGACCCCGATCTCGACCTGCTCGGCCACCTTGGCATCGACCACGCCCGGACCCAGCGAGGGCACCTGCATGAGCTTGGCGTAGTCCAGCTCCGGGCGCTTGATCAGGTCCAGCACATTGGTTTCGCGGCTCACCGCCACGCCCAGCGCGGCTTCCACTTCGCGGCCCAGCGCATTGGCCGGGGTCGCCCACAGCGCACGCAGGCGCGCCGATTCCCGTGCCACCGCCTCCTGCTTGGCCTGGAAGGCTGCCCAGCGCCGGTCGTCGACGACGCCCAGCTCGCGGCCGATCCCGGTCAGGCGCACGTCGGCGTTGTCCTCGCGCAGCTGCAGCCGGTACTCGGCGCGGCTGGTGAACATGCGGTACGGCTCGGTGGTGCCGTGGGTGATCAGGTCATCGACCAGCACGCCCAGGTAGGCCTCGTCGCGGCGCGGGCACCAGCCCGCCTCATCGCGCACGCGGCGGGCGGCGTTGAGCCCGGCCAGCAGGCCCTGTGCCGCGGCTTCTTCATAGCCGGTGGTGCCGTTGATCTGGCCGGCGAAGAACAGCCCCGACACCGTCTTGGTCTCCAGCGTGTTGTTCAACCCGCGCGGGTCGAAGAAGTCGTACTCGATGGCATAGCCCGGCCGCGTGATGTGCGCGTTCTCGAAGCCCCGGATGCTGCGCACCAGCGCCAGCTGCACGTCGAACGGCAGCGAGGTGGAAATGCCGTTGGGGTAGATCTCCACCACGTCCAACCCTTCGGGCTCGACGAAGATCTGGTGGCTGGCCTTCTCGGCGAAGCGCACTACCTTGTCTTCGATGGACGGGCAGTAGCGCGGGCCGATGCCCTCGATCTGGCCGCTGTACAGCGGCGAGCGGTGCAGGGCGCTGCGGATGATCTCGTGGGTGTGTTCGCTGGTGTGGGTGATCCAGCAGCTCACCTGCTGCGGGTGCTCCTCCACGCTGCCCAGGAACGACATCACCGGGCGCGGATCATCGCCGGGCTGCTCTTCCATCACGCTGTAATCCAGCGAACGGCCATCGATGCGCGGCGGGGTGCCGGTCTTGAGCCGGTCGATCGCGAACGGACGCTCGCGCAGGCGCGCGGCCAGCGTGGTGGCGGGCGGGTCGCCCATGCGGCCGGCAGCGTACTGGGTCTGGCCGACATGGATCTTGCCGGCCAGGAAGGTGCCGGCGGTCAGCACCACTGCCGGGGCATTGAACTGCAGCCCGGTCTGGGTGATGACGCCACGCACCGCATCGCCGTCGATGACCAGGTCATCCACGGCGGCCTGGAACACGGTCAGGTTCGCCTGCGCCTCGACCATGCCGCGGATGGCCATGCGGTACAGGTTGCGGTCGGCCTGGCAGCGGGTGGCGCGCACGGCCGGTCCCTTGGAGGCATTGAGGGTGCGCCACTGGATGCCGGCGCGGTCGGCGGCATGCGCCATGGCGCCGCCCAGCGCGTCGATCTCCTTGACCAGGTGGCCCTTGCCGATCCCGCCGATGGCCGGATTGCAGCTCATCGCGCCGATGGTCTCGACGTTGTGGGTCAGCAGCAGGGTACGCACGCCGCTACGGGCTGCGGCCAGCGCGGCTTCAGTGCCGGCATGGCCGCCGCCGATCACGATGACGTCGTAGCCGTAGAAAGAATCGGTCATGGGGTGCTCTGGGCAGGGCCGGAACGGCCCGGATCAGCCCTGGGACAGGGCGCGGTGGACAATTTTAGCGCCGTTCGCGCCGTTTCCCTGAATGGGGGCATGCAAAAAAAATCGCGATTGCCCCTCAAGTTGGCACGTTATCTGCAGATAACCCAATAGCACCCAGGATGGCAGGCGCCGTGAGGCGTTACGGATCGGAATTGGAACAGGGGCCGATCCATGTGCATCCCGGGGAAGCAGAAGGGCCGGCAGTCGGGGGACTGTCGGCCCTGTTTTTTTTGCCGCGCCTGCGCCCGCAAACAAAAGGCCCCGCCATTGGCGGGGCCTTCTGCTTCAGAGGTGCCGACATCCGACAGGGCCGGAACAGGGGGGATCCAGATGTTCCTGTCGGATATCGACGTAGAGCTCAATGTGACGCCCCTTGTCGTTTTTGTCACTTTTCGACCGAGGCCGTCACTGCCTGCGTAGAGTGAACTGGCGGGCAGGTGAAAATCAAGCACCTTTTCGCCACAGAGTGTGCGCTGGTTCTACTTCTCCATCGTCCGCCAGGGCGAACCCGTACGCCGAGGCTGGGACGGGCGCGGCTGCGGGTTCGGACGCGCCTGCGGCGCGCTGATGGGACGTTGCGGTTGCGCCTGCTGCGGGCGCTCGGCACGCGGCGGGCGGCCCAGCGAATCCATGTTCCGCCACGGCGAACCGCCGTTGTACGGCGGGCGCGGACGGTCCGGCGGGCGTACCTGCCCACCATGGCCATGGCCATTGCCGGGGCGCGGTGGCGGGCGATGGTTGTGCGGCGGGCGATAGTTCGGATACGGGCGGTAGATCGGATAGTTGTAACCACCGTAGCCGCCATAGCCGTAGTAGCCGCCGCCACCGTAGTAGCCGCTGCCATAGCCGTATGGATAGCCAGCCGGGTAGCGGTACTGCACCGACGGCGCGCCATGGTAGTAGCCGCTGCCACCGCCACCGCCACCCACGTAATCGTAGGTCGCGCAACCGGACAGGGCCATCAACAGGCCGCCGGCAAACATCAAGCGCATCTTCATGAGTCGGGTCCCCCCAAGGGTAGGGTTCCAGCTTCAGGCTGGGGCATTGAATCGGCCCTTAACTCGGACCGAACCGGATGAACGGTTGCCATCGTCTCATGCGGGTTGAGAGCGGTAGGAATCGGAGGCTTACGTTAATCTTGTGTCATGACCGATTCATCCCTGCCCTGCGTCGATGACCTGCTGGCCGCGGCCACGCGGATCGCCCCGCACGCCAGCGTGACGCCGGTGCTGCAGTCGCACACCCTGGACGGGTTGAGCGGCGCGCAGCTTGCGTTCAAGGCCGAGCACCTGCAGCGCGGCGGCGCGTTCAAGTTCCGCGGCGCCTGCAATGCGGTGTGGGCCCTGCCGGAGGCGGTTGCCGCACGCGGGGTGGTCACCCATTCCTCGGGCAACCACGGCGCCGCGTTGGCCCTCGCCGCGCGCACCCGAGGCATTGCCTGCCACGTGGTGGTGCCCGAAGGGGCGGTCGCCGCCAAGCTGGCCAACATCGAACGCCACGGCGCCACCCTGTGGCGGTGTGCGCCCAGCATCGCCGCGCGCGAGGCCATGTGCGCCCAGGTGGAGGCCGAGACCGGCGCCACCCTGGTGCATCCCTATGCCGACGCGCGGGTGATCGCGGGGCAGGGCACGGCCGCGCTGGAGCTGATCGGCCGCCACGGTCCGTTCGACACCTTGGTGGTGCCGGTGGGCGGTGGCGGGCTGGCCGCCGGTACGGCGCTGGCGTTGCGGGCCGCCGCCCCCGACGCCACGCTGGTGCTGGCCGAACCGGCCGGTGCCGCCGATGCCGCGCGCTCGCTTGCGGCGGGCGCACTGCGCCTGGACTTCACCCCGGACACGATCTGCGATGGCCTCCGCGGCACCCTCGGCGCGCCCAATTTCGCCCTGCTGCACGGCGCGGCCGAGGTGATCGTGGTCGACGACGCCGCCACCGTGGTGGCGATGCGCCTGCTCTGGCAGGTGCTCAAGCAGGTGGTGGAACCGTCTTCGGCGATTGCGCTGGCCGCGATCCTCGCGCAGCCGGCGCGGTTTGCCGGGCAGCGGGTCGGGGTGGTGCTGTCGGGTGGGAACGTGGACCTGGACGCGCTGCCGTGGGCGGTGGCATGAGCGCGCGCCACCGGGTCGGGCTGGCGGGATGGCTGTGGCGGCTGTGCCTGCTGCTGGCCGGATGGCTGCTGTGCGTGACGGCGTGGATCGTCTGGGTGGGCGAGCGCGACCAGGCAGCCCAGGCCGACGCGATCATCGTGCTCGGCGCGGCCGCCTACGACGCCAAGCCGTCGCCGGTGTTCGAAGAGCGCATCCGGCATGGGTTGGACCTGTACCACCAGGGCTATGCGCCGCTGCTGATCTTCACCGGCGGCTACGGTGGCACCGGGGCGCGCTTCTCCGAATCACAGGTGGCCCGTCGCTATGCCGTCAAGCAGGGCGTGCCGGAGAGCGCGATCCTGATCGAAACCGCTTCGCGCACCACCCGCCAGAACCTGGTGGAGGCGCGGCGGCTGATGGACCAGCGCAAGCTGCACCGGGTGATCATCGTCAGCGATCCGCTGCACATGGCGCGCGCGCTGCGCCTGGCGCGCGAACTGGGCATCGATGCGCTGGCATCGTCAACGCCGAGCACGCGCTTCCGCAGCTTCCACACCAGCTGGAAGTTCCTGGCCCAGGAAATCTATTTCTTCCATCGGGACATGTTCCCTTCCGCGAACGGTTCCTGACCCGGCGCAGCCACGCAGGGCGTGGCTCTACTGCTTGCTACGTGGTTTTGCGTCGGATCGGGATCGCCGACACCGGCACCGTCGCCACGTCGTGGCCATGCTCGCGGATCGGCGCGCCGGCCTCCGGTGCCCAGGCGTGCGCGTAGATCACTTCCCAGCTGCTGGGCAGGGTGCCATCTTCGCGGCGCAGCGGTTCGTAGGCCGCGCGCGCTGCGGCGAAACGCCCGCGTCCGGTCAAGGTGTGGCGGCGGTCCTGGCGCGCGTTGGTGGCGCCGATCGCGCGCAGCTCGCGCATCAACGCGTCCATGTCGCGGTAGGTCAGGGTGAACAGGTCGCGGTCCAGCACCGGATCACGGAAGCCGGACATCATCAGCGCGTCGCCGAACTGGGCGATGGGCGGGAAGCGGCTCACGTGCGGGGTGTCGTCGGCACTGGCGAAGGCATCGCGCAGTTCGATCAGCGTCTCCGGCCCGAACGTGGAGCACACCAGCAGGCCGCCCGGCTTCAGCGCGCGGCGGAATCCAGCGAACACGGCAGGCAGGTCGTCCACCCACTGCAGGCACAGGTTGCTGTAGATCACGTCCACGCTCTGGTCGAGCAGCGGCAGTGCGCGTGCGTCGCCGCACACACGCGTGAACGGCTTCCACCAGCCGGCCTGCTTCTTCGACTCACGCAGCATCGGCTCGGCCATGTCCAGCGCGATCACCTGCGCCTTCGGCCACCGCTTCTTCATCGCCGCGCTGGCGTGCCCGGTGCCGCTGCCCACATCCAGCACCACCTCCGGCTGCCGCGCTTCGAGGTAGTCCAGCGATTCGAGCAGGCGCTTTTCCACCTCGCGTTGCAGGGCGGCGGCGGCGTCGTAACTGCTGGCGGCACGCGAGAACGCGCGGCGGACATGCTGGGGATCGAAATCGGTGGTCATGCAGGGCTCACTACGTCCAACAAACGGTAGCGCACGACCGTTGGTCGTGCGGAAATCTCAAAAGGTACCCGGATACGCCCCGCCATCGATCAGCAGGTTCTGTCCGGTGATATAGCCGGCCTGGGCGCTGCACAGGAAGGCGCAGGCCGCGCCGAACTCATCGGCCGTGCCGAACCGGCCGGCGGGAATATGCGTGCGCTTGCGCTCGGCGATCTGCCCGGCATCCACGCCCTGCTGCTGCGCCATGTAGGCGAAGTTGCCACGCAGCCGGTCGGTGTCGAACTGGCCGGGCAGCAGGTTGTTGATGGTGACGTTGCTGGCCACGGTGCGGCGTGCCAGCCCGGCGACGAAACCGGTCAGGCCCGAGCGCGCGCCATTGGACAGGCCCAGGATGTCGATGGGCGCCTTCACCGACGACGAGGTGATGTTGACCACGCGGCCGAAGCCGCGCTCGATCATGCCATCCACCGTCGCGCGGATGAGCGCGATGGGCGCCAGCATGTTGGCGTCCAGCGCGGCGATCCAGTCCTCGCGTTCGAACTGGCGGAAATCGCCGGCTGGCGGGCCGCCGGCGTTGGTGACCAGGATGTCCACCTGCGGGCAGGCGGCCAGCGCGGCGGCGCGGCCGGCGTCGGTGGTGACATCGGCAACCACGGTGACGACCTTGCCGGCGCCCGGCAGCGCCTGTAGTTCCAGCCCGGCCTGCACCAGCGCGGCCTCGCCACGGGCGGCGATGACCACGTTCACACCCTCGCGCGCCAGCGCCCGTGCGCAGCCCAGCCCCAGCCCTTTGCTGGCGGCGCAGACGAGGGCCCAACGGCCGGCGATTCCAAGGTCCATGGGTCAGTTCCGAAAGATACAGGCGTACATGATCGACGATGGGCGTGCGTGGCGGGTCAAGGCAGCGCGGCAACAAAGTGTTGCAGCTGCGCGGCCACCTCGTCGGTGTGGCCCAGGAACGGCGCGTGTCCGCCGTGCGCGACCACATGCAGACTGGAACGGGGGGCCAGCGCGGCAGCGGCCTGCATGCCGCGCGCCGACACCAGCCGGTCGCGCTGCCCGGCCAGCCACACGCTGGGGATGGACAGCTGCGGCAGGGCGCCGCGCAGGTCGGTGCTTTCCAGCAGGCCAAGGCCTTCCTGCAGCGCCCGCGCTGCCGGTTCGCCGCGTTCCACCAGGGTCGCGCGCAGGCTGCGCAGTTCCTGCCGTGCGTGCTCCGAGCCCATCGCATCCAGGGCCAGGAAGCGCTCCAGCGTGCTGCGGTAATCCTGGGCCAGGTCCTGGCCGAACTGCGCGAACACCGACGGCTCCACCGCGTGCGGCCAGTCCTCGCCGCGCACGAAGCGCGGGGTGGCCGCGATCATCGCCAGCCCGCGCACCTTGGGCAGCGTGGCGGCCGCATGCAGCGCAAACAGGCCGCCCAGCGACCATCCGCACCAGACCGCCGGCGGGGTGGCGGCGGCAATCGCATTGACCACGAACGGCAGGCGCAGCGGCGTGGTGTCGTCGCGGCTGTGGCCATGCCCGGGCAGGTCCACCAGGTGCAGCTCGAAGTGGCCGGCCAGGCGCTCCACCAACGGCGCAAACACGCCGCCATGCAGGGCCCAGCCGTGGATCAGGACCAGCGCCGGTCCACGGCCGACCACTTCGATATGCAGGCTCACCGCCAACGCCCGCGCATCACGCGCTCAGCGCATCCAGCGTCTGCTGGCGCAGCACCTGGTCGCGCGCGTGGGCGATCGCATCGGTCAGCGCGCGCACTTCCGGCACCGTGTGCAATGCGGACAGGGTCACGCGCAGGCGTGCCTTGCCTTCCGGCACGGTCGGCGGGCGGATCGCGCTGACCAGGAAACCGGCCGCTTCCAGTGCGGCCGACAGCGCCATCACGGTCGATTCGGCGCCGCACAGCAGCGGCTGGATCGGCGTATCCGAGGGCATCAGTTCCAGCCCATGCTGGCGTGCACCGGCACGGAACACGCCGACCAGTTCGGCCAGCTTTTCGCGGCGCCAGTCGTCGCGGCGGGCCAGCTTCACCGCGGCCAGCGCGGCGGCGGCCTGGGCCGGCGGCAGGGCCGTGGTGTAGATGTAGGGACGTGCGGTTTCAGCCAGGTGCTGGATCAGCGCGTCATCACCGACCACCACTGCACCGCTGCCGCCCAGGGCCTTGCCCAAGGTGACCAGCTGCAGCGGCACATCGGCCACGCCCAGCCCGGCCTCGGCCACGCAGCCGCGGCCGTGCTCGCCGATCACGCCTACGCCATGCGCATCGTCGACATACAACAGCGCTTCCTGCATGCGCGCCACCAGCGACAGCGAGCGCAACGGGGCGATGTCGCCGTCCATGCTGAAGACGCCGTCGGTGACCAGCATCGCCGCGCCTTCCGGCGCGTGCTTGAGCTGGCGCAGCGCGCCTTCGGTGTCCAGGTGCGGATAGCGGCGCAGCCGGCAGCCGGCCAAGCGCGTGGCGTCGAGCAGGCTGGCGTGGTTGAGCCGGTCCTGCACGCACACATCGTCTTCTTCGCTGAGCAGTGCCTGCTGTACCGCCAGGTTGGCGGCAAAGCCGCTGCCGAACAGCAGCGCCCGCGGGTAACCCAGCCAGTCTGCCACTTCCTGTTCCAGCGCTTCATGCAGCGCATGGTGGCCGCAGATCAGGTGCGAGGCCGTGGCCCCGGCGCCTTCGCGCGCGGCCGCGTCCTGCAGCGCGCTGACCACGCCGAACTGCTGGGCCAGGCCCAGGTAATCGTTGCTGCAGAAGCCAGTGAGCCACTGGCCATTGAGTTCCAGACGCACGCCATCCCGGCGGGTCACGGTGCGGCGCACGCGGATCCGTCCCTGCGCGTCGCGAAGCTTGCGCTGGGACTGGATGCGGTCGTGCAGGTCAGGACGGGCCATGGTCGTCATGTCTCATGGGCGGGCAGGGGAGCTAGCGTACCCGGTTGCCGGGCGCTGCGCTGCACCGCCTGGCGCAGCGCTCAGGCCGCTAGTCCGCCGGTAGGCGACGACCGTTGGTCGTCGCAGGTGATGTCGGCATGCACGGTGCCCGGATGGTCATGCCCGGCGGCGTCGACCTGCACCGCCATGGGGCGCAGGCCCAGGCGGCTGAACAGGGCCAGGTCGCGCCCGGTGTCCGGATTGCCGGTGGTCAGCAGCTTCTCGCCGTAAAAGATCGAGTTTGCCCCGGCCAGGAAGCACAGCGCCTGCAGCTCATCGCTCATCGCCTCACGCCCGGCCGACAGCCGCACCATCGCCCGGGGCATGCAGATGCGGGCCACCGCGACCATGCGCACGAACTCGAACGGGTCCAGCTCGGCACTGCCGTGCAGGGGCGTGCCCGGCACCTGCACAAGCCGGTTGATCGGCACCGAATCGGGGTGCGCTGGCAGGTTGGCCAGCGCCAGCAGCAGCCCGGCGCGGTGCGCGCGGGTCTCGCCCATGCCGACGATGCCGCCGCAGCAGGTTTTCAGCCCGGCCCGGCGTACGTGTTCCAGCGTATCCAGGCGGTCCTGGTACTGGCGGGTGTGGATGATGGCGTCGTAGTAGTCCGGCGCGGTGTCCAGGTTGTGGTTGTAGTAATCGAGCCCGGCCTCGCGCAGTGCCGCCGCCTGCGCGCCGTCGAGCATGCCCAGGGTGGCGCAGGTTTCCAGCCCCAGCGCTTTCACTTCGCGGATCATCGCCGCCACCTTGGGAATGTCGCGGTCCTTGGGCGAGCGCCAGGCCGCGCCCATGCAGAACCGGGACGCGCCGGCCGCCTTGGCCTGGCGGGCCTTGGCGACCACCTCGTCGGTGCCCATCAGTTTCTGCGCGCTCACCCCGGTGTCGTAGCGCTGCGCCTGCGGGCAGTACGCGCAGTCTTCCGGACAGCCACCGGTCTTGACCGAGAGCAGCGTCGACACCTGCACCTCGCCCGGGTCGAAGTGTTCCCGGTGCACGGCCGCCGCCCGATACAGCAGCTCGGGAAGCGGCAACTCGAACAGCGCCATCAGTTCCTCGGCGTGCCAGTCGTGGCGGATGACAGTAGCCATGGGAGTGTCCTGACAGATTGCGTGACCAAGGGGCGGCAGTCTGGTGAGGTTGAGGGAGGCTGTCAACCACATGGCTATGCAAAAAGTTTACGAAGGGTTGTGCTGGCTTGGGCGGCAGTGCCTGCCGCTGCGCTGCCTGGTCTGCGACGATCCCGGCCAGGAGGGCTTGGACCTGTGCGCCGCCTGCCACGCCGACCTGCCGTGGAACGACCACGCCTGCCCGCTGTGCGCGCTGCCGCTGCCCGTCGATGAGCCTGCGGCCGCCTGCGGCGCATGCCTGCGTGCGCCACCGTGGCAGGTGGGTGCGGCGGCCACGTTCGTGTACGCCCCTCCGATCGACCAGCTGGTGCTGCGCTTCAAGTTCCACCAGGACCTGGCCGCCGGGCGTTTGTTGTCGCAGCTGATGCTGCAGGCAGTACCCGAAATGGCACCGGCGCCACTGCTGCCCATGCCGCTGCACGGCCGACGGCTGCGCGAGCGCGGTTACGACCAGGCCCGGGAACTGGCCCGGCCGCTGGCGAAGGAACTCGGGGTGCCGTTGTGGACGGGTCTGTGCCGCAGCCGGGCCACCGTGGCGCAGTCCACGCTGGACGCCGAGGCGCGCCGCCAGAACCTGCGGGGTGCCTTCGCGGTGCGGGCCACCCCGCCACCGCGGTTGACCCTGGTGGACGATGTGATGACGACCGGCGCCACGCTGGACGCAGCGGTGCGCGCGCTGCGCCGGTCGGGACTGCAGCAGGCCACGCTGTGGGTGTGCGCGCGGGCGCCGTAACCTCTTCACAACATGCCCGCCCGGCAGGCCTAGCATCGCGCTACACCTTCCCTACAGGAGCATCGCCATGAGCCAGGCCTCGGATCTACGCGGTACCTCGCTGTTGTCGCTGGTGGGGCGTAGCTGGTGGGTACTTCTGTTGTACGGCCTGGTGGCCATCGGGTTCGGCCTGATCGCGGTGCTGCGGCCGTTGTCGGCCGCCGCCGGGCTGGCGTGGGCCATCGGCGTGATGGCGCTGGTCGAAGGCCTGATCAGCCTGTTCGCGGTGTTCGGTGGCAACAGCGGTGCGCCGCGTGGCTGGGCGCTGGTCTATGCGCTGGCCTCGATCGCCTTCGGCGCGCTGGCGGTGATCAACCCGCTGGTCACCGCCAAGGTGCTGGTGCTGATCCTGTCGATCTGGCTGATCATGGCCGGCGTCTACCGCATCGTGTTCGCGATCCGCGTGCGCAGGCAGATCGAAGGCGAGTGGCTGCTCATCGTCAGCGGGCTGCTGGCCATCGTGCTGGGCGTGATGATGTTCGCCAACCCGCTGGGCGGGGTGGCGGTGACCACGCTGTGGATCGGGATCGGCAGCCTGCTCTACGGCATCCTGCAGATCGTGGTGGCGTTCCGGCTGCGCAAGCTGCGCTGACGCCGCATCCGGCGCCGCGTCATCGGTGGCGCTGGAACCGCGCCTCGATCTCCTCCAGCGTCCTGCCCTTGGTTTCCGGCAGCCAGAACGCGGCGACCAGGAAGTACAGCAGCGTGCAGCCGGCCCAGAAGAAGAACATGCTGGCGTAGCCATGGTGGCCCACCGTGGGCAGGAAGATCGCGGCGATCACGGTGGATACGAACTGGTTGATCAACAGCGCGATGCTCATGCCGTTGGAACGGATGCGGGTGGGCATCAGCTCGGACAGCGCCAGCCACACGCACACCCCGGGGCCCACCGCGAAGAAGGCCACGAACAGCAGGATGCAGCCCGCCACCATCCAGCCGTGGGTGGGGGAGGGCACCGGCCCGATCGCGGCACGCTCGATCACCAGCGGCGCATGCGCGGCATCGGCCGGATCCGGGAACGGATTGAGGTGCAGGCGGCGGAAGAACGCGCCGATGACGCTGTCGGCGGACACCGCGTCCTCGCGGCGGATCTGCAACGTGGTGTCGATCGGGTTGTCGCTGCGCAGCGAACGCACGTTGCTGAAGCCGCCGTAGGCGTAGGACACGGTGAGCTGCAGCGGCTGGTCGCCGGCACTGGCATCCAGGCGGCGCCACTGCGCGGCATCCATCGGCAGCGACAAGGTGTCACCGATCAGCTGCTGTTGCAGCACGGGGTGGACGTCGCTGCGGCCGTGCTCGCTGCGCACGAACAGCAGCGCCGCTCCGAGCAGGGCGATGGTGATGCCGCCGGTGCCGAGCATCAGCAGGAACTTGCGCCCTTTGCGATCGACCAGCACCAGCGCGACCACCGTCATCAGCGCATTGAGCAGCTTGATCGAGACATCGGCCCAGTTGGCCACCGCACCGGGCAGGCCGGCCTGGTGCAGGATGTTCACCGCATACGCCAGCACTGAATTGATCCCGGTGGCCTGGGTGAAGGCCAGCACCAGGCAGGCCAGTACGAACGGCCAGACATAGCGGCGGCTGAGCAGGGGGTCGCGCCGGGCCGGGCTGCCATCGGCGGCGGGCGCGTCAGGCGCCTGCATGCGCGCCAGCGTGGGTTCCACTTCGGCCGCCGCGACGGTGCGCTGCAGCGCCCTGCGTGCCTGGGCGATGCGCCCGCGCCGCACCAGCCAGCGTGGCGATTCACTGATCAGCAGCGCGCCGCCGGTGAACACCAGGCCAGGCAGCAGGCAGCTCCAGAAAATCGTGCGCCACGCGTGATCCTTCACTGCGAACAGCAGGCGCTGCTGTTCCTCGCCGGGCAGGTGGGCCACGGCGGCGGCGGCCGCGTCCACGCTGTGCGCCTGGTACAACCCGATCACCGCGGCCAGGACCAGGCCGATGGTGAGCAGCAGCTGGAACATCGCCGCGCCGCGGCCGCGCCGTTCGGGGCTCAACACTTCGGCCAGGTACAGCGGCACCACCACGCCGATCAGGCCGCCGCTGATGCCCTGCAGCAGCCGGCCCATCAACAGCGGGCCATAGCCTTCGGACAGGGCCATCACTGGAATGCTGGCCGTGAACAGCACCCCGGCCAGCACCATCGCGCCGCGCCGGCCGATCAGGTCGGCAATGGCGCCGGCAAACAAGGAAGACAACACACTACCCAGCAGCACCGCCGCCACCACGAAGCCCAGCTGCTGGGTGGTGAGGTGCCAGCTGGCGGTGGCCGTGGCCTCCAGGTAGGGCAGGGCACCGGCGATGATGCCGATGTCGATGCCGTAGAGCAGGCCCCCCATGCCACCGATGAACAACAGATAGCGCACCGGCCAGCGCGGTGCGTTGGCGGCGGCGGGCACGGGCATGGCGGCGGAAACGTCGTTCATGGTGCGGTCCTGTCTACGGGGGAACGCGCCGCACGCGGCGCGGAAGCACTCAGTCGAGCGCGATGTTTTCGCCTTCCACCACCACCTGCTGCACACGCAGGTCGCAGTCGAGCACCACCAGGTCGGCCCAGGCGCCCGGCTGCAGGCGGCCACGGTCTTCGAGCCCCAGATAGTCGGCAGGGAAGCGTGAAACACGGTCGGATGCGTCATCCAGCGCCAGTCCCAGCGCAACCAGGTTGCGCAGCGCCTGGTCCATGGTCAGCGCGCTTCCCGCCAGCGACCCGCTCTCCAGGCGCACGCAGCCCAGGCATTTGTGCACCCGCTGGATACCCAGTGCGTACTCGCCATCGGGCATGCCGGTGGCGGCGGTGGCGTCGGTCACGCAGTACAGGCGCGGGATCGCGCGCAGTGCGGTGCGGATCGCGCCGGGGTGCACGTGCTGCAGGTCGGGAATCAGTTCGGCGTACTCGGCATGCGCCAGCGCCGCGGTGGCGATGCCCGGGCGGTAATGGTCCACACCGGTCATGCCGTTGAACAGGTGGGTGAAGCCGGCCGCACCGGCCTGCAGTGCGGCCACACCGTCGTCGTAGCTGCCGGCACTGTGGCCGAGCTGCACGCGGATGCCCAGGGCGCGCAGGGCCGGAATCAGGGCCAGGTGCTGGCCGATCTCCGGCGCCAGGGTGAGCACCTTGATCGGCGCGATGGCGTGCAGGCGCTGCACGTCCTGCAGCGTGGCTTCAACCACCAGCGGCGGCTGCGCGCCCAGCCGCTCGGCGCTGATGAACGGGCCTTCCAGGTGTACGCCCAGGACCCGCGCCGTGCCCGGCGTGCGCTGGGCGATCGCAGTAGACAAACCCTGCAGCGCACGCACGATGTCGTCCGCCTCGGCGGTCATGGTAGTGCCGAGCAGCGCGGTGGTGCCGTGCCGCGCGTGCGTGCGCGCCACGGTCACGGCAGTGTCGCCGCCCTGCATGATGTCCACCCCGGCCCCGCCATGCACATGCAGGTCGATGAAGCCCGGAAGGATCCACGGTACGTCGCTGTCGTCGCGCGGATCGGCGTGGTCCGGGCTGATCGAGGCGATGCGCTGGTGGAAGTGGATGTCGCCACGCACCCACCCGGACGGGGTCAGTACGCGGCCATGCAGGGTGGCAGTCGCGGTCAAGGTGGGGACTCGGCAATGATCACTTCGATGCCGCGCTTCTGCAGCCCCTCCAGGTACTCGGGGTCGATGCTGGCATCGGTGATGATGGTGTGGACCTGGTCGAGCCGGGCGATGCGGTGCAGGCTGACGTGGCCGAACTTGGACGCGTCGGTCAGCACCACCACGCGGCGTGCGCGCTCCACCATGCGGTGGTTGAGGCTGGCTTCGGCTTCGTGGTGGGTGGTGAGCCCGAACTGCAGGTCCAGCCCGTCCACGCCCAGGAACAGGGTGTCGAAGCTGTAGGTGTTGAGGCTGGCTTCGGCCTGGCTGCCCTGCAGCGACAGCGACTGCTTGCGCAGCAGGCCACCGGTGAGCAGCAGCTCCACGCCCGGCGCATTGGCCAGTTCCCAGGCGATGTTCAGCCCGTTGGTCATCACCGTCACGTCGCGGTGCTCGCGCAGGTGGCGGGCCAGGGTCATGGTAGTGGAACCGGAATCGATGATGATGTTGTCGCCGGCCCGCACCAGCCGCGCGGCGTGCGCGCCGATGCTGTCCTTCAGCGGCAGGTTCAGGGTGTCCTTCTGGTGGATGTCCTGTTCCAGCGGCGGCGTGCGCACCAGCGTGGCGCCGCCGTGGGTGCGCGTGGCCAGGCCCTGCGCCTCGATGTGGGTGAGGTCGGCACGGATGGTCACTGCCGACACGCCGAAGCGCTCCACCAGTTCGCTGACCTGCACGTTGCCGTGGTCGACCAGCAACTGCAGGATCTGCTGGCGACGTTGCCGTGTGTTTCGCATGGAGGCGATTCCGTTCGGAAGTAAAGCCGAAGCTTACCGTTCCGAAACCTCCGCGGCAGAAAAACTTTCGTTGTGCGTGTCGAACCGGTTGCGAGCGCAAGCGCGGGCGTATTCGGCCAGGCGCAGGCCCACTTTGTGCCGGACCAGTGCCAACGGTTCTGGCGCCAGCTCGCCGGCCTGCACCGCACGCAGCTGTTCGGGCAGGTACTGGCTGAGCAGCATCAGCGGCGGCGGCTGGCGGGTGAGGTTGTCTACCAGCGTGGCCAGAGCCGCCTGCACCGGCGGCTCGCCCCAGTAGTAGCGGCTGCGGTCGCTCAGCGAATACGCACGCAGCAGGCGCTGCTGGTGCGGCGTGCCCTGGTAGTAGCTGGCCCAGCTCCCGGGCTTTTCCAGCATGCAGCGCTCCAGGACCTCGATCAGCTGCGAGCACTGCTGCGCCGGCAGCAGTTCGCGCTCGATCATCGCAAGGGCGAACACCGCTTCGCGGAAGGCAAGGGTGGCGGCCGGTCCGACCTTGAGGATGGCGAAGTGGTCGCGCACCAGCGCGTGCAGTCCGGCTTCGGTCTGGTAATCGGTGGAATGCGCTTCGAACACGATGCGCGGCTGTGTGTCCACGAACGCGGACAGCGCCTGCGCGGCGGCCGGGTCGTAGTAGTGCACGCTGCTGTGGTCGAAATCCACGCCGGGCTGCACCACCATGGCGATTACCCGTGACCAGGCCGGCTGCAGGTCCGGGGCGGAGAACGCTTCACGGTGGATCGCCAGGGTGAGCGCCGCGGCGTCCGGCGTGGTCACCGCCAGGCCACCTTCCAGCGAGGCTTCGCCACCGGGCACCGGCACTTCGGTACCGATCACGTACACCGGTGCCGGCAGGCCCTTTTCCGCGGCAGTACGCTCGGCAACACGCGCCAGTTCGGCCGAGCGCTCGGCCACGATCGCATCCGGCAGCGGCGTGGGGTCGTCGGCGCAGGACATGCTGCAGTCCAGGTGGATCTTGTGGAATCCGGCGGCCACGTACGCGGCGATCAGGGTGCGCGCGTTGGCCATGGCGACCGCGGCCGGGCCCTTCTGCCAGGCATTGGGACCCAGGTGGTCGCCGCCCAGGATCAGCCGCTCGACCGGGAAATCCTGGCTGCGTGCCAGCTGCAGCACGTAATCGCGGTACTGCGGCGGGGTCATGCCGGTGTAGCCGCCGAACTGGTCGACCTGGTTGGAGGTGGCTTCCACCAGCAGCACGGTGTCATACGCGCGCGCGACCTGCATCGCCGCCAGCAGCACCTGCTCATTGCTGCAGCACACGCTGTAGAGGCCTACGGGCTGGCCTTGGCGATGGGCGGCGATCAGCGATTGAACGGCAGACATGGCAACACTCCAGGTGCAGCGGAACGGAAGGCGTGGTCAGGGTGCGCAGTGCAGCTGTCGGGCCAGCAGCGCCGCGCCACGCGCGCCGCCGGCATCGCCGAACGCCGGCGGCAGGATCGGCGGTACGCGCACGCCGCGGAACAGGTAAGGCGCAATTGCAGCGGGCAGGTCGCGGTACAGCTGCTCAAGCTTGGACAGTCCGCCGCCCAGCACGATCACGTGCGGATCCAGGGCCAGGATCAGGCTGGCGAAGCTGTAGCCGAGCAGGTCGCGGTGGATGGCCAGCGCCCGCAGCGCGGCGGGGTCGCCGGCGTGTGCCTGTTCCACCACCGCGCTGCCGTCGCGGGCCTGGCCGCCGTGGCGTTCATGGATCATGGCCAGGCCACTGCCGGACACGTAGCGCTCCAGGCAACCGCGCAGGCCGCAGCCGCAGTCCAGCAGCGGCAGGTCGTGGCGGAGCTGAAGCGTGGCCGGCAGGCTCCAATGGCCCCACTCGCCGGCGATGCCGTTGTTGCCGGCCACCAGCTTGCCGTGCAGGCAGTAGCCACCGCCGGCACCGGTGCCCAGGATCACCCCGAACATGCTCGGGTAGCCGGCGGCCGCGCCGTCGTGCGCTTCGGAAAGGGCGAAGCACTGCAGGTCGTTGCCGAGCGCGAGCGGGCGTTGCAGCCTGGCTTCCAGGTCCTGCCCCACCGTGCGGCCGCTGAGCGCGGGCACGTTGGCGCTGAGCTGGCGGCCACTGTCGGGGTCGCGCACGCCGGGCAGGCCGATGCCCACTGCACGGGCGCGCGTGCCCAGCGTCGCATCGGCGTCGTCCACCAGCTGGCCGATGGCGTCGACGAAGGCCGCGTAATCGTGGCTCGGCGTGGCGACGCGCTGGCGATGATGCACCGCCAGGCTCGCGTCGCAGGCCACCAGTTCGATCTTGGTGCCGCCGATGTCGATGCCATACCAGCTCTGCATGGGCGTACCCGGCTCAGCCATGGTCGTGGATGGTCACACCCTGTACCACGCGGTTGACCGTGCCGTCGGGGAAGGGGTTGTCCGGGGTCAGGCCAAGCGCGGCCGAGCGCTGCAGCGCGAAGCACTGCGCCACCAGCAGCCACAGCGGCGACAGCCATGCATCGGGCAGGTCGGGGATGTCGAGCACGAAGTCGCCTTCGGCACGGTCTGCGCCGGCTGGACCCACCGACAGGATCCGGGCGGCGATGCCGTCACGGCGCAGCTCATCCAGCAGGTCCTGTTCGTAGCGGCGCGCCAGCGCCTGCGCGCTGCGCAGCACCACCACCAGGGTGGTGTCGTTGAGCGTGGACTTGGGCCCGTGGCGGAAACCGAGCGGGGTGTTGGCCAGGGCGAGCACGCGGCCGGCGGTGAGCTCCAGCACTTTCAGGGCGGCTTCGCGCGCAGTGGCTTCCAGCGGGCCACTGCCCAGGTAGATGACGCGGGTGATGTCGGCCCGCGCCAGCGCGGCGACCGGTGCGTCCCACGCCTGCAGTGCGCGGGTGCCGCTGTCGGCAAGGCTGCGCAGGCGGTCGATCCGCGCCGCCCAGGAGGCCTTTTCGAACACGCCCAAGGCGGCCAGCAGCATGCAGCTCAGGCTGCTGGTCATGGCGAAGGCGCGGTCGCAGCTGGCCGGCGGCATCAGCAGCGACAGGGTGTCGCTGCGGCCCTGGCCACGCTGGGCCAACGCGCCCTCGGCATTGCAGGTGATGTCCAGGAAGCGTGCGTCGTCCACCTGCGCGCGGACCAGCTCGACTGCTGCCACGCTCTCCGGGCTGGAGCCGCTGCGGCCGAACGACACCAACAGGGTCGGACGGTCGCGCTGCAGGTACAGCGCAGGGTGGGTCAGCAGGCTGGTGGTGTGGACCGCGCGAACCTCGGCCGGCCACTGTGCATTGATCTGGTCGGCCACCATCTCGGCAATGAAACCCGAGCTGCCGGCACCGGTGAAGATCACCTTCTGGTCGGGCTGCTCCAGTGCAGTGCCCAGGAATGCATCAATGCTGTGCTGCGCACCCGCCAGCAGGTCAGCCAGCGCAGCCCACAGGCGCGGTTGCTGGGCGATCTCTTCGGCGGTATGGGCACCACCGAGGCGCTGCCATTGAGGCAGATCAGGGAGCAGGCACGTTTCCATAAGCATTTCCTGTTGGGCCAGCTCACCTTCTGTGTTTTCTTTCGAAATGTCAATTATCGAAAGATAAAAATAAGTTTGCGGCGTCACACGTTCAGTCACCCGCGACGCGAATGGACCGAACCGTGTCCTGCTATCTCCCAGCTCCTAAAAGGAAATTTCTCCGCATTCAGTCACGATATAGAAAGTGGTGCCGCGCACAATCTTTCGTTTACATGAAATTCCTAAGCTTTTTTCTTTGCAATTCATTGACAAGTTTCGAATCGCTGCCCCATAGTCGGCCGCACTGGTTTCGGACACCCGCCGACTGCGGGCTTTGGGGGCAAAGTGGCAACCCGTTGTCGTCGCACCACAGTGACCATCGTTTTGATCGCCATCGCGCTGGCGTGTTCGCCTGCCGTCGCTGCGCCGGTCGGCGACCTGCAGGCATTGCAGGCACTGCCCACTGCCGATGGCACCGCGTGGACGCTGACCAGCAGCACGGGTGCCACCCTGCGCGTGGACCTGCTGCGCAACGATCTGCTGCGGGTGCAGGCCGGGCGCAACGGCAGACTGCTGCCGGCCGGCGACAAGGCTGCTCCCATCGTGTTGGAACAGCCCGCTGTCGCCGTGCCGTTCACGCTGGAAGAAGACGCCAGCGAAGTGCGCATCCGCACCGACGCGCTGGTGCTGCGCATCCACCGGCAACCGCTGCGCCTGGCCCTGGACCGGCGCGAGGCTGGCAAGGACGTGCCGTTGTGGCACGAACTGCAGCCACTGGACCTGGATACCGCGCAGAGCGTGCAGGTACTCAGCAGTACCGCCGACGAACAGTTCGTCGGTGGCGGCCAGCAGAACGGCCGTTTCGCCTTCAAGGGCCGCGAGTTGGAGGTGTCCTATTCCGGTGGCTGGGAAGAAGGCGACCGCCCCAACCCGGCGCCGATGCTGCTCAGCTCGCGTGGCTGGGGCATGCTGCGCAACACCTGGAGCGATGGCAGTTACGACCTGCGCCAGCCCGACCAGGCCACGCTGCTGCATCGCGAAGACCGCTTCGACGCGTACTACTTCGTCGGCGCCGGCCTGCCCGCGTTGCTGGACCGCTATACGGCGCTCACCGGTCGCGCCGCGCTGCTGCCGCGCTGGGCGTTCTCGTACGGCGACGCGGACTGCTACAACGATGGCGACAACATCAAGAAGCCTGGCAGCGTGCCCGAAGGCTGGAGCGACGGTCCCACCGGCACCACCCCGGACGTGGTCGACAGCGTGGCAAAGCAGTACCGCGAGCACGACACGCCGGGTGGCTGGATCCTGCCCAACGACGGTTACGGCTGCGGCTACAAGGCGCTGCCGGAAACGGTGAAGGGTCTGGCCGGCTACGGTTTCCGGACCGGGCTGTGGACCGAAAACGGCGTGGAGAAGATTGCCTGGGAAGTCGGCACCGCCGGCAGCCGCGTGCAGAAGCTGGACGTGGCGTGGACCGGCAAGGGCTACCAGTTCGCGATGGACGCCAACCAGTCGGCGTTCAACGGCATCCTGCACAACTCCGATTCGCGCCCGTTCCTGTGGACGGTGATGGGCTGGGCCGGGATCCAGCGGTACGCGGTGGCCTGGACGGGCGACCAGAGCAGCAGCTGGGATTACATCCGCTGGCACATTCCCACCCTGGTCGGCTCCGGTCTTTCCGGCATGGCCTACGCCAGTGGTGACGTGGATGCGATCTTCGGCGGCAGCGCCGAAACCTTCACCCGTGACCTGCAGTGGAAGAGCTTCACCCCGGTGCTGATGGGCATGTCCGGTTGGTCGGGCAGTGCGCGCAAGCACCCGTGGTGGTTCGACGAGCCGTACCGCAGCATCAACCGCGACTACCTCAAGCTGAAGATGCGCCTGACCCCGTACATGTACGGGTTGGCGCACGAGGCCGCCACGACCGGCGCACCGATCCTGCGCGCGCTGATGTGGGATTACCCGCAGGACCCCCACGCCTGGGACGAGACCTGGAAGTACCAGTTCCTGCTGGGCCGCGACCTGCTGGTGGCGCCGGTGTACCGCAGCCAGGCCGCCAGCCGTGGCTGGCGCCGCGACATCCACCTGCCGCAGGGGCGCTGGATCGATTACTGGGATGGCCGCGCGCTGCAGGTGGGCGCGGAGGGTCGTACCCTGGATCGTCCGGTGGAACTGGCGACGATTCCGCTGTTCGTGCGTGCCGGCGCGATCGTGCCGATGTACCCGGCGATGCTGTACGACGGTGAGAAGCCGCTCGACGAAGTCACATTCGACCTGTACCCGCAAGGCAGTTCGCAGTACACGCTGTACGAGGACGACGGCAACACGCGCCGCTACGAGCAGGGCGAGTCCAGCCAGCAGCAGGTGCGCATGCAGGCACCCGCGCAGGGCAGTGGCCCGGTCCAGGTGGGCATCGACGGCGTACGCGGGCAGTACCGGGGCCAGCTGGCACAGCGCCGCTACGCACTGCGCGTGCTGAGCCGCCAGCGCCCGACCGCGGTGACCCTGGACAACCGGACCCTGCCGATGCTGGCAGATGCCGCTGCATGGAAGGGCGCAACCGAAGGCTGGTACTTCGACGCCGGCGAGCGCCGCGGCACCGTGCATGTGCGCACCGCCCCCGTGGACATCCGCCAGCCGCTGGCCTTCCGGCTGGACATTCCGCAGGCACCGGCGCCCGCCGACGACGCCTACCCCGCCGCGCCGGTACTGGGCCGCGCGCTGCCCGCCGACAGCCTGCTGGTGGTCAACCGCCCGGCCGAAGAGCGCGGCTACGAGCTGGAGAAGGCCTTCGACGACGACCCGGCCACCTGGTTCCGCACGGTACGCAACCAGGCGGTTCGCACCGGCGCGCACGAATGGGTGATCGGCTTCGGCGAACGCCGCCTGGTCGACGGCATCGTGCTGGCACCACGCAACGACCAGCATTGGAAGAGCGGCCAGGTCCGCGACTACGAGATCTACCTGGCCGACAGCAACGGCGAGTGGGGCGAGCCGATCAAGCGGGGGCGTCTGGCGCTCAAGCAGGACAAGCAGCAGATCGACTTCCCCGCACACGCCGGCCGCCTGCTGCGCTTCCGCGTGCTCAGCGTGCAGAACCCGGAAGGCGACGGCGCCGCCGGCAGCGATCCGATGGTCACTGCCGCGCAGGGCAGCGTCGCCCGTGCGGTGGACGCGCTGCAGCCACGCGACGTGGGGCCGATCACCCTCTCCACGTTCCAGATCCTGGAACACCCGGTGGCCGAGCGCCCGGCGCAGCAGCGCTACCTCTCCGAACTGGACCTGCCAGCCGCCGCGAGCGCACAGGTGCGCGCCGACCTTGCCTTCCAGGGTGGCCAACCGATGCGCATGAACGGCCTGCTGTTCCGCCGTGGCCTGGGCGTGGGCCCAGCCAGCCGCATCGACCTGCAACTGCAGGGCCAGTGGCGCCTGCTGCGCGCGGACCTGGGCATCGACGATGCGTGTCGCAGCGCCGGCGGCATGCAGTTCCAGGTCTGGGGCGATGACCGCCTGCTCTACGACAGCGGCCTGGTGAAGGCACCGGGCGTGGTCAAGCCCGAACTGGATATCCGCGGCCTGCAGCGCCTGAGCCTGCGCACGCTGGGTGCACAAGGCACGCACCCCGCACAGGTCTGTGGCAACTGGGCCAACGCCGCACTGATCGGACAGGAGGGCGATACCGCCACCATCGTGTCGCCGTAACCCAGGGACGTACCGAAAAACAGAATTCCCCACCGTTTCCCGACTACGGCCCGCCGGCTGTGGTGCGGGTGACTGTTGCCCGAAAAAACCCACCCAGGCAGCCCCACGCTGCGGAAGCACAAGGAGCCAAAGATGTTGAACGAACGCCATCGCCATCGCCGCATCCCCGCTACACCCTTGTCCGTTGCGCTGGGGCTTGCCCTGGCCGTGAGCGGTCCCGCGTTTGCCCAGGACGACGACACCGCCGTTGATGCCAAGGCAAAAGCCAACGCCACCGAACTGGCGCGGGTGCAGGTCACCGGGTCCAACATCCGCCGCAGCGATGTGGAAACCTCCTCGCCGGTGCAGGTGATCAGCAAGCAGGACATCGAAAACATGGGCGCGCGCACGCTGCTGCAGGTGCTCGACAACCTGCCCGCCGCACGCCCGGGCCAGCAGGATTCGCGCTCGCTGTTCACCGGCTCCGACGGCGCCTCGCAGGCCAACCTTCGCGGACTCGGCGCGCAGGGCACGCTGGTGCTGCTCAACGGGCGGCGGTTGTCGTACTACGGTGCGCCGGCCGGATTCCAGACCCAGTTCGTCAACATCGACGCCATTCCCGCCGCTGCGATCGAGCGCATGGAAGTGCTGACCGACGGCGCTTCGGCGGTGTACGGCACCGACGCGGTGGCCGGCGTGATCAACGTGATCACCAAGCGCAGCTACCAGGGGGCGGAGATCAACGTCACCGCCGACAAGTCTTCGCGCATCGACTCCTACGGCGAACAGCAGGGCAGCATCACCGCCGGTTTCGGCGACCTGGACGAAGACCGCTACAACGTCTACGCCTCGGTCAACCTGTACCGTCGCGACGCGATCCCGCTCAGCGACTTCTACGACAAGCGGCCCAGCCAGTACTACGTCAACAACCCGAACTACATCCCGAATCTGCGCCTCGGCACCGGCAGCAGACCGGGCGAGTTCAATCCGGGAAGTTTCTTCGCCATCGACCCAACCACCAATGCGCTCGTCCGTGAGGCGGCACCGGGCTGCAACAATGTCCTGATGGAAGCGGCGGGCACCCGCTGCATCTGGGAAACCTGGATGAACCGCGAGGTCGACGCCGGTGCCAAGACCGAGCGCGCCACCGCCTACATCAGCTCGCACTTCCTGATCGGCGACACCACCGAAGCGTTCGCCGAAGTCACCTACACCGACATCGATCTCACTGCCAACGGCGGCACCCCGGCCGCGTTCAACTCGACTACCGCCAACCCCACCAGCTGGTTCTCGCGCAACACCGGCAATGTGGTGAACCAGTTCCGCACCCCGTTCCTCGGCCCCAACAACGCCTACAACCTGGCCAGCCCCGAACTGAAGGCATTGATGGGCGGCGTGGTCGGCCTGAACTACCTGCTGCAGGACGTGGGCGACGGGCACTTCGGTCAGCGCAACACCGACCAGAGCTACCGCGTGCTGGCCGGGCTGCGTGGCAGCCTGGGCGAGGACTGGAACTGGGAAACCGCGTTCGCCACCGCAGGCAGCCACTCGGTCACCTACCAGACCGTCAACGTGAACCTGGAAGGCTTCGAGCGCGCGTTCGGCCCCTACACCATCGATCCCGGTACCGGACGGGTCATCATCTCCGACAACCCGGCCTACCAGTTCGGCGTCTTCAATGAAGCCAACGCCAAGCTCATCCGCGAGGCATACCCCACCTTCGACATCCAGTCGTGGACCCGCCTGCATACGTTGGACGGCAAGATCGAAGGCCCGCTGTTCAGCATGCCGGCAGGCGACGTCCGCGCCGCGTTCGGCTTCAACGCCACCCGCGAAACCTTCTACACCCCCGGCAACGAAGACGCCGCCAACGGCCTGATCACCCAGCAGGGCGGTTCATGGTTCGATGGCAAGCGCAACACCTACGCGCTGTTCGCCGAAGCCGTGGCCCCGCTGACCGACAAGCTGGAACTGGATGCGGCGCTGCGCGTGGACAAGTACCCCAACTTCAGCGCCAACCTGGCCCCGAAGATCGGGCTGAAGTACCAGGTGCTGCCGCAGTTGCTGCTGCGTGGTACCTATTCCGAAGGCTTCCGTGCGCCCAGCCTGGCCGAAGCGGGCACCGGCGGCGTGTTCGCCCAGCTCGGTGGCTTCGAAGATGACATCCGCTGCGATGAGACCAATGCCATCGCCAACCTGCTGCGCCAGTCCAACCGCCCGGGCGACGTGGACCTGGGCAACACGCTGCTCAACAGCGACTGCAGCCGCACCGTGGCGCGCATGACCCAGCCCAACCAGGACCTGAAGCCGGAGAAGGCCAAAATCTCCACGCTCGGTTTCGTGTATGAGCCGGCGAGCTGGATGTCGATCTCGGCCGACTACTGGTTCATTTACCGCCGCAACGAGATTGCTGCACCGGATTACAGCAAGGAAGAGGACATCCTCTCCCTGACACGCAATCCGATCAGCGAAACCGACCTGGCGAACCAGGCGGCACTTGCGGCGATGTGCGCCGACCCGGCCAGCGGCGTGGCCTGTCCAGGTGCGCTGCCTGGCTACAGCGTCGGGAACGTGGCGGCCGTGGTGGGCCAGTACAAGAACCAGGGCCGCACCCTGGTGGACGGTTTCGACATCGACGCGCGCAGCCGCTTTTCGCTCGGCGAGTGGGGCGGGTTGAACATCGGCGTGGCGGCTACCATCGCGCGCCGCAAGGAGGCCTACATCGACGACGAGAACCGCTGGTACTACGGAAACACCATCGGCTATTACGGCAATCCGCGCCTGCGTGCCACGCTGAACGCGGACTGGACCTACAAGCAGGTGACCACCAGCTTCTTCATCAACTACGTCGGCACCACCAAGTGGGCGTGGGACCGCGTGGATGCCGAAGACAACAACCCTGAAAGCTGCACCGCCGGTTCGCTGCCGGTGAACCCGGCCCAGTGCGATGGCGTGCCCTCGTGGTGGACCGCCAACCTGAGCGTGGGCTGGCGCCCCGACGACCACTGGAGCCTGGGCTTTACCGTCAAGAACCTGTTCAACCGCCTGCCGTTCTACGACCCGAACAGTTTCCTGGGTGACTCCAGTGACTATGCCAGCATCTTCGGCCGCAGCTACAGTCTGCAGGTCGGTTACAAGTTCTGATTGTTCCATCGCGCCGGCTCCGGTCGGCGCGCTTCCAAAGGGAGTAACGTTCAATGAAGCGTAGGGAATTCATTGCCGCCGGTGCGGCCCTGGCCGCCACCAGCCTGTTGCCGGACACCCCGGCCTGGGCACGCGGGCGCACGCTGCGCCTGGGCCTGATCGGCACCGGAATGCGCGGCCAGGTGCTGCTCAAGGAGCTGGTGCGCCGCGACGACGTCGAGGTGGTCGCGCTGTGCGACATCGAACCGATCATGCTCAAGCGCGGCATGGACATGGTGGCCAAGGCCGGCAAAAAGGCACCCACCGCCTATGGCCAGGACGGCGACCGCAACGCGTGGAAGCGCCTGCTCGAGCAGCGCAGCCTCGATGGCGTGATCATCGCCACGCCGTGGGAGTACCACGCGCCGATGGCGATCGCCGCCATGCAGGCCAAGGTCGCGGTGGGCTGTGAAGTGGTCGCCGGTATCACGCTGCAGGACCACTGGGACGTGCTCAAGACCCAACTGTCCACCGGCACGCCGTACATGCTGCTGGAGAACGTCTGCTACCGCCGCGACGTGATGGCCGCGCTGCAGATGGTGCGCAAGGGCCTGTTCGGCGAACTGGTGCACCTGCAGGCCGGCTACCAGCACGACCTGCGCGGGGTGAAGTTCAACTCCGGCGATCCCTCGCAACCGTATGACAGTGGCGTGGAGTTCGGACCGCATGCGTGGTCCGAAGCACGCTGGCGCACCCAGCACTCGGTGGACCGCAACGGCGAGCTGTACCCCAGCCACGGCATCGGTCCGTGCGCCATGTACACCGGCATCAACCGTGGCAACCGCTTCACCCACATCAATGCGTTCGCCAGCAAGGCGCGTGGGCTGCACGAATACACCGTGGCCAAGAGCGGTGGCACCACCCACCCGAGCACCAAGGTAAACTTCAAGCTCGGCGACATCGTCACCACCACGCTGGCGTGCGAGAACGGTGAAACCATCCTGCTGCAGCACGACACCTCGCTGCCGCGCCCGTACTCGATGGGCTTCCGCGTGCAGGGCACCAAGGGGTTGTGGATGGACGTGAACCAGTCCATCCACATCGAAGGCCGCAGCCCGCCGCACAAGTGGGAACCATTCCAGGCCTACCAGGACCAGTACGAACACCCGCTGTGGAAGCAGCACGCCGACACCGCCGCCAGCGCCGGGCATGGCGGCATGGACTGGTTCGTGATCCATGCCTTCGTCGAATCGCTGAAGGCCAGGGCTCCGATGCCGATCGACATTTACGACGCGATCACCTGGAGCGCGATCACCCCGCTGTCCGAGCAGTCCATCGCCAACAGTTTCCAGACCCTGGAGTTCCCGGACTTCACCGCGGGCCTGTGGAAGCAGCGCAAGCCGATCTTCGCGTTCGACGGCACGTACTGACGCCCCGTAGAGCCGGGCTCTGCCCGGCTGCAGGTTACCCGGCACCGTGCAGCCACGCAGGGCGTGGCTCTACGTCATGGCGCTGCACGTTACCCGGCACTGCGCAGCCACGCAGGGCGTGGCTCTACGTCATGGCGCTGCACGTTACCCGGCACCGCGCAGCCACGCAGGGCGTGGCTCTACGTCATGGGACTGCACGCGCGGTAGAGCCACGCCCTGCGTGGCTGCGGCATCCATGGCGAACAAGGGAAGATGGCGCGCCCGGAGGGATTCGAACCCCCGACCAATGGCTTCGGAAGCCACTACTCTATCCGGCTGAGCTACGGGCGCGTTGTAGGACCGCCGCACCACCGGCGGGCCGGGGCGGGCATCGCAGCGCCATGAGGCGGTGCGGGACGGGCATTCTATCCGTAAACGCGGCGCAGGTCTGCCCCCTTTGACGAAACAGCGCTTCCAGCGCGGGGCAGGGGCCTTGGCGGTATCCTTTGCGCATGGCTTACGAACGATTCGACACCCCCGCCAGCGCCCCGCCGTCGCGGTGGGGGCAGTACTGGAAACTGATGCGCGCCGATCGACCGATCGGCACCCTGCTGCTGCTGTGGCCCACCTGGTGGGCGCTGTGGCTGGCCGCAGGCGGGCTGCCGCCGTTGTGGATTCTGTTCGTGTTCACCGCCGGGGTCTGGCTGACGCGTTCGGCCGGGTGCGTGATCAACGACTACGCCGACCGCTGGCTGGACCCGCACGTCAAGCGCACCAAGGACCGCCCGCTCGCCAGCGGTCGCGTGTCCGGGCGCGAGGCACTGCTGCTGTTTGCCGGCCTGATGCTGGTGGCGTTCGCGCTGGTGCTGACCTTGAACGCACTGACCATCGGCATGAGCTTCATCGGCATCTTCCTGGCGGCCAGCTATCCCTACCTGAAACGCTACACGCACCTGCCGCAGGTCTACCTGGGCATGGCGTTCGGCTGGGGCATTCCGATGGCGTTCGCCGCCATCCAGGGCGAAGTGCCGGCGATCGGCTGGCTGTTGTATGGCGCCAACATCCTGTGGTCGACCGCGTATGACACCTGGTACGCCATGGTTGATCGCGACGACGACCTGAAGATGGGCTCGCATTCCACCGCCATCCTGTTCGGCGACCTGGACCTGGTCATCCAGGGGATTCTGTACGCCCTGTTCCTGGCCACCATGGCCCTGGTCGGGGTGCGCGGCGAGCTGGGCCTCTACTACTGGCTGGGCGTGGCCGTGGCGGCCGGGCTGATCGCGTATGAGTTCTGGATCGCCCGCAAGCGCGAGCGTGACCCGTGCTTCAAGGCGTTCCTGCACAACAACTGGGTGGGCGCTGCGCTGTTTGCGGGCATTGCTGCGGCGTTGGCGCTGGGCTGAGCCGACGGGCCGCCCGACCAACGGTCGGGCGCTACCGCATCGAGACAGGTGCCAGCGTCCGCGCTGGACGTCTCGTGCCGGTAGGTCACGACCGTTGGTCGTGACCCGACCAATGGCTTACTGACAATGTCCACCTCCGCCGCGAGAATCAGGTCACTGAACCTGGGAGGGTAGGGCATGGCCACCAACACATCAGCGTCGGCGCAGGACGGCTGGATGGCGCGCGCGGCGCTGCGCTCGGCCGCCTGGGCCGAGAAGTGGTTCCCCGATGCCTACGTGTTCGCGGTGCTGGGCGTGGTGATCGTTGCGCTGGCGGCGATGGGCTTCGGCGCCACCCCGCAGGCCACCGCCCGCGCTTTCGGCGACGGCTTCTGGAGCCTGATCCCGTTCACCATGCAGATGGCCTTCGTGGTGATCGGCGGCTACGCGGTGGCTACCGCGCCGGTGGTCGCGCGCTTCATCGAACTGCTTGCCCGGGTCCCACGCACCGGCCGCGGCGCGGTGGTGTACGTGGGCCTGGTGAGCATGCTGGCCTCGCTGCTCAGCTGGGGCTTCTCGCTGGTATTCGGCGGCCTGCTGGTACGGGCACTGGCCCGGCGCGAAGGACTGCACATGGATTACCGCGCTGCCGGTGCCTCGGCGTACCTCGGCCTGGGCGCAGTGTGGGCGATGGGGCTGAGCTCCTCGGCCGCGCAGCTGCAGGCCAACCCGGCCAGCATGCCGCCCGGCCTGGTGGAGATCACCGGCGTGCTGCCCTTCACCGAAACCATTTTCCTGTGGCAGTCCATCGCGCTGACCGCCGCGCTCATCCTGGTCTCGCTGCTGATCGCCTGGCTGACCGCCCCGGGCCCGGCCACCGCGCGCACCGCGCGCGATTTCGCCGGCGCTGCCCAGGCCGAACCGGAACCGTTGCCGCCGCGCACGCGTGCCGGCGAATGGCTGGAATACAGCCCGCTGCTCACCGTGCTGCTCTCGCTGCTGGCGTTCGGCTGGTTGTTCAGTGAATTTGCCAGCAAGCCGGTGGTGACCGCCATCGCCAACCTCAATACCTACAACTTCCTGTTCATCTCGCTGGGCCTGCTGCTGCACTGGCGCCCGCGCAGTTTCCTCAACGCGGTGGCGAAGGCCGTGCCCAGCACCACGGGCGTGCTGATCCAGTTCCCGCTGTATGGCGGCATCGCCATGATCCTCACCCACGCCGTGGGCGATGGTGGCGAGACCCTGGCCCATCGCCTGTCCACGGTATTCGTGCATATCGCCACCACCGACACCTTTGCGCTGGTGATGGGCGTCTACTCGGCGGTGCTGGGCTTCTTCGTGCCGTCCGGCGGCGGCAAGTGGATCATCGAAGCGCCGTACGTGATGCAGGCCGCCAATGAACTCAAGGCCCACCTCGGCTGGGCGGTGCAGGTCTACAACGCCGCCGAAGCGCTGCCCAACCTGATCAACCCGTTCTGGATGCTGCCGTTGCTGGGCGTGCTGGGCCTGAAGGCGCGCGACATTGTCGGGTTCACCTTCATCCAACTGCTGGTGCATATCCCGCTGGTACTTGGCCTGCTGTGGCTGCTGGGCATGACCCTGACCTATGTGCCGCCGGTGATGCCGTAAGCGCAGGCGGTCCCGGGTTCACCCCGGTGGCCAGTCATGTGCGCGCGACAGGACCGCGTGCAGCACGGCCTGTACCTGCGGCTCCTCCAGGTCGCGGCGCAGCAGCGGTTCCAGCCGCTCGCGCAGGTGGTGGTGGAACTGGAGCCGCGGGCCTGCATGCGCCTCGGCCACCACCACGTCGATCAGCGCACCCATGGAAATGTGCTGCGTGGGGTGGGACGTTGCACCGAACAGGCTGTCCAGCAACGCCAGGCCGCGCGACGGTGGGTGGCCACTGCTGCCGCCGTGAAGCGAAACCTGTAGCGTCGCTTCGAAGGCCTGCAGTGCCTGCAGGCGCAGCGTGCCGGCAGGCATCAGCAGGATCTGGCTCAGTGCGTGGCGGCTCTGCTCGACCAGGTGCGGCGCGTCACCGGTAGCGCCCAGGTAGTGTCGCAGGCGCGTGTACACCTGGTGGCACTGCTGTTCGGTCGCGGAGCGTTCCGGCTCGGCCGCCAGCAGAAGCGGGTAGTCCAGCGCTTCTTCGTGCACCGCTGGCGCACGCTCGCGCGCCCAATGCCGTACGCGCAGGTCTTCCGGGTTGAAGCAGTCTTCTTCCAGCGCCGCCTGGCTTACCGCATCGCGCAGCACCGAATAGCGGTGCAGGATGCCGCGGTAACGGGCGCACACGGCCGCCTGGTCACCGGTGAGCGCGGCTTCCGAGGCGATCGCGATCTGCAATCGCTGTCCAAACGCGGTGACCCGACGGTGCAGCAGGTCGCGCCGGCGCCGGTGCAGGTCGATGTCCTCGCCATGCGAACCCAGTGTCCAATACGGTGCAAGGTGCTCGCGGCAGGCATGGAAGTCGCTCTCGGCGTCACCCGGCAACAGTCCCTGCAGCCGTTGATGATCGGTCGGCAGCGCGTCGCGCTGCACCTGCACGGACCCGGGCAGCCACTCCTGCCCCGGCGCTTCGGTCATGCCACTGGCGTGGAAATCGACCACCAGCGCCGCGCGCTTGTCCGGATGCGGTGCATTCACCAGTCCCACCGCGCGTAGCCGTTCCGGTGCCGACAACGGCCGGTCGACATACAGCAAGCCCAGCTGCGCGTCCTGCACGGCGGGAAGCGGGCCATGCGCGATCACCAGTTCGACCTGCGGTGGAATGCGCGCGCAGGCCTGGTCCGTCGGCAGGCCGTGGTTGTCGTAACCCGACACCTGGGTGTGCAGGCCGCCGCCGAGCGCGCGCTGGTAGTCCTGCGCCTCCTGCGGGGTATCCACCAGCAGGGTGCCACGCAGCCCGCGTTCGGCCAGCCGGATCAGGCCGTGGAAGTGCTGGCTGATGGCGCTGGCTACCCGGGCGTGTCGCGGGTCGCTGCCCGCCCCATCGCTGCGTGTCGCGGTGCCGCGCACCGGTTCCGGGAAGATCGGCGCACCATCGCGCCATGCGGGCACCACCACGCCGTCGGCCACGGCATGCTCGGGGGGATACTGGTAAAGCAGCGCGCCCGCGTCCAGGTTGGTTGCCGGCAACAGCACCGGTTGCGCGCACAGGGTGATCCAGGTCGATTGCGGCAGGCAGCGGCGCAGGCGGCGCAGCAGCGCCGGCGGGCTTTCCCAGAAGTCGGCATCCACCAGCAGCAGGATGTCGCCCGCTGCCGGTTCGTGCGGGGCGGGTATCGCGGCCTTGCGACCCCATCCCCGCAGCACCCGCAGCGGTACTTCCTGTGTCGAACCCGCATACCCGGCGAAGAATTCCGTGAGCTGGTCGACGGCCCGCGGCCCGTGCCTGCGCCTGCACTCCTGCGTGACGAGCGAGGGCCGGGTGACCGGCAGCAGCACGCGCAGGCCGTCGAAGGCCGGGTCGGCCCGCAGCGCGTTGAGCAGCCAGTGCCGCGTGCGCTGCAGGCCGCTCCCGGCGGCCAGGCACAGCTGGCCACCGCAGCGCCTGCCGGTGGCGTCGCGCATGCGCAACGCCTGCAACGCGTGCTGCACCGCGAAGAACTGCGCCGGTCGCGCCACGTAGCGCCGTCCATGCGCGCCGGTGTGCAGGAAACCCCGCAGCAGCTGCAGGAAGCGTGCCGGACCCAGCACCCCGTGCAGCAGCTCGGCATGCGCCGCCCACGGCGGGTCCAGTGCAACCGCGGAAAAGGGGACAGGCCGGTCGCGCAGCTCGGCCTGGGCTTCGCGGTTCCAGCCGTGCTCGCGCCAGCGCACCCAGCCATGCGCCGGGGTACCGACGCTGGCGTAGCAGCCGCCGCGCCGGTCCAGGCACAGCAGCACCTGCGCATGCAGGGCTGGCTGATGGTCCAGGATGGGCGCGTTGCCGCGCCCCAGGTGCGCGATGCCCGCCGCGACGCCGCCCCAGCGCTTTTCCCGATCGCGCTCCACGCAGGCCAGTACCACCAACGGAATGCCATTGACGTAGCCGACCAGCTCACGGATGTCCGGCTCGAGCGCGTCCGGGTACGGGCACGCATCGGCCACGTCCCAGTGATTGCGGTGCACATGCGCCCAGTCGATCAACGGCACATGCACCGTGGTACTGCCGCCGTCGGGCAGCCGCTGCTGGACGGGCACGCCGTCCATGAGCAGTCGATGCACGGTGCCGCTGGAGGCTTCCCAGTCCATGTTGTGGCAGCAGGTATCGACCGCCGCAATGATGTCGTTGAAGCAGTGTGGCGACAGCGGAAGCGGTTCGCCGTTCCAGTCGAAGCGGAACCGCCGCAGCCACGGCAGTAACCGATTTTCCAGCAGCGTGCTCTCCGGCAGTCCGCGCAGCGGGTCCAGCTCCCATGGCTCCAGATGGTTCCAGCCGAGGCGACGCAACCAACCCAGTACGGAGTGGCGTACGCCGTACCTGCCGGCCACCGCGCTCATGCGGAACGCCCTTCGGGCAACGGGAGGATGCGTGGCCGTGCAGACCGGTAACCTGGGCAGATGATGTTCATGACGCCAGTGTGTTCGATCCGTGCCATCGCGCACTGTGTGCATCATTCCGAATCATGCGTTGGAAGCGCACGCGACAGAACGCGTTCTCAATCCTTCTTCAAATTAGGATAGTGAGAGCCAATCGATACGCGATCACGCGTCGTTTCAGGCAAGATCCGCGAAGTCGCGTTCCAGTGCTTCCAGCTCGGCGTTGAGTTCCCGCTGGACGGCCGCGAACGACGCTTCCAGCGCGGCGCGCCGCGACCGCAACGTTGCCAGGTCGGTGGGGGTGCGTGTTGGCGCCGGACGCACGTACCGGGCAACACTCAGGTTGCCGTGATTGGCCGTGATCTCGTCCGCATCTGCCAGATGTGCCATGCCCGGCACACTGGCGCGTCCCACGCACAGCGTGTGCAGCGTGGTTGCTGCCTGCATGCCCAGGCGGGGACCGCGCTGGCCCGGTGCAGCAAGGGTACGCGCGTCGATGAACAGCACGTCCTGCCCGGTGCGCCCCCTTCGCAGCAGCAGCAAGGCGGTGGCCACGGCGGCGCCTGCGAACAGACGGTCCGGCAGCCCGATCACCGTCTCCACCAGGTTCGCGTCGAGCCAGGCTTGGCGGATGCGCGCCTCCTCGCCGTCGCGGAACAACACGCCATGGGGCACCACGATGGCCATGCGTCCGCAGTGCGGGTCCAGCGTGGCCAGCATGTGCTGGATCAGCGCGGCATGGGCCCATTGCCGGGGCGCCACACCGTGCAGGAAGCGCACGTGCGGGTCAGCGCTGGCGTGGGTGGGGCTCCATTTCAGATGCAGCGGTGGGCAGGCCAATGCCACATGGAAGCGTTGCAGTCGGCCGTCTTCCAGCAGTGGATCCTCCAGCGCATCGCGCGCGCGCAGGTGCGGGCTGTCGCTGCCGTGCAGGAGCAGGCGCAGGCGCGCGAGCGCGCACAACCGTGGGTCCGCTTCCTGGCCGTACAGCGGATGACGCAGGTCCGCATCTGTGATCGTTGCGTCGTCCGTGCCCCGCATCCAGCGCGACGCAGCCAACAGCAGCGCGCCGTGCCGGCAGGCGGGGTCGTATACGGCCTCCTGGGCGGTGGGCGTGGTGAGTGCCGCCATCAGCCACGCCAATGCGGTCGGAACCGGTGCCGGTTCGGCGCAGCCACGGCCCGCCACGGGGCGCTCCAGCAATCCTTCCACGGCATCGCTGATACAGGCATTCCCACGTGCGGACACCGCGCGAAAGTCCAGCGCAGGCAGGGCCAGGCGTTCAAGCAGCTGCAGCAGCACATGGTCGCGTTCAATCTCGTCGGCCGGCAGGGCATCGCCCAGCTGCAGCGCCGGGAAGATGCCACCCAGCTTGCGTGGATTGGCCAGGGTGAACACCCGCAAGGCGGTCATCACCCGCAGCGCATTGCCGGGCGCATGGCGCTGTCGGAACAGCGTGTCGAACCGGGCCTGGGCGGGCACGCAGAACGGAAGCGAGTGCATCCGGTCGAATGGCCGCTGCGCCGAGGAGGGCGTTCGGGCCTGGTGCGCATCACTGGCCAGCTTCAGCAGCAACAGCGACAGGGTCAGGTGCGTATCCGCATCCGGACGCATGACGTCGCCGAGCGCATCGCGGGCGTGGATCAGGGCGGCAAGGGTGGCTGGGGTGTCGGGAAGAGCACCGTACTTCATATCAATCTCCTGTACGGTGCCGACGCGGAATCGGTTAACACATAGGGATGAGCGGTAATCCGCGTAGCAGGGTTGGCCATGACCATCATCGCGTGCACCTTGTGATCGAGCGACAAACGCTACACCCCACCGGCTTGTATCGAAAATTCCGATATTCCCCGCAGGAGCAGGTGATTCCGGTGGGATGGAAGGTCAGCCGAAGCCACCAAGGAGCCGCTCTGCATAACGGGCCACCTCTTCATGTCTGGCCGCCATCAGCTGCTCGCAATGGAATCGTTCAAGCTGCGCCGTCCTGGCGACGCTCACGATGCGCATCTGCCGCAGCAACGAGGGCACCTGGATGGTGAGGGCCTCTACTGAAGCCTTCCGCACACTCTGCTGCCGTGAGCCGGCTGACTGCCCCCGCAGGTAATCCTGCGCACCCGGCTGGTTCAACTGCCACGCCAGGAATGCAGGCATCACCGTGGCGGGATCCTTCAGCCGGATCACGTACAGGTGCGGACTGCACACCGTGCTCTCCGGAGGCGAGCACAACAGCGCTGCCGCCGGATGGCTGCCGCGCGCGGCAAGCAGCACGTCGCCGTCCTTGACCCAGTCCGGCGTCTTGCGATGACTCAAGCGTGTGCGCAACAGATCGTCCGCATCCTGCACGCCGGCTGCGGTCACGTTCTTCAACTGGATGACCCGTACCGGGCCGTCCGCGCATGCAACGATGGCACCACGGAACGGGTGGCCCTGGCGGATGCTGGCGATGTCGCCCAGCCGTGCGGTAGCGTGTGAAATGTTCATGGCGCCGAACATGCGCGGCGCCCGATGGGTCGTCAACGTACGCCTCTACAGCATTCGGAATGATGCAGATCCAGGCCGGAAAACTGCAACGTAATTAACGTAATGCCATAGGGCTGGCGCCGTCGTCTCCCTATAGGAGTAGAGCGAACCAATCACGTTTTTGAGACTGCGCAGAACGGCGGTCACAGTTGCCGCGCATCGGCCCATGTTCATGCTGATGACTGCGCCAGCTACGGAGGTGGACATGAGCCGATTCCATCCAGGAATAAGCATGGCAACGCGGGCGAAAAACCCTGAAAAACAAGGCTCTCGTGTCACTGCAGTGAAGTCTTGACGGATTCGTATGCAAATCGCCACATGGATTTAACCCGACCCTGCACAGGATGGCCTCGACCGCGGCATCCCGCCCGCGGCTTCCGGAGATCCGAGATGGCCCAGCAGCGCAATCAGAGTTCCCAACAGGACCAGCGTGGTCAGCAGGAGGGGCGTGGCCGCGACCAGCAGCAGCAACAGCAGCAGGAACAGCAGCAACGCAACCAGAACCAGCAGCAGGGCTGGAAGGACGAAGAAGAGTGACGGCTGGCTGTAGCGCCGGACAATAAAGGCCCCGCCTCGGCGGGGCCTTCTTCATGCACTCTCCGCCGAGCGCATCAACTCATCTTCCGCCGCCGAGAACCGGTCAAGGTCGAAGGTATCAACCCGCATCGCCTGCGTGGCGGTCGTGAACGCCAAGGTTGCCAGCACCCGCTCCGGGTGTTGGGCCCATGGCGGTACATAGCGCGGCGGTGCGATCAGGCCGGAGGCACGGTAGGGCGCGAGCGTGGCCAGGTCGCCCAGGTCCACGCGCCCGCAGAACACCAGCCGCAGGGTTTCGGCGCGGTTCTCGTGCAGGGCGCGCTTGATGAAGGCGGTCACCAGCAACAGCCCTTCCAGGTACGCGCCGTCCTTGGTGAAGCAGATCCGCCCGCGCACGTCGCCGCCGCGGAAGATTCGGGCCGCGCTGCGATAGCTGTCTTCTTCGCTCTGGCCGGCGGCCAGGAACGCCTTGAAAATGTCGATGAAGTCCGCACCCTCCAGTGCCTCCTGCAGCCGCACCACGCGCAGCGCAAGGCGGCGCAGGCGGTTGATGTCCATCGCGCCGGTGATGATTTCCGCGAACGTGGCCAGCCCTTCCTGGGTCCGCGTGGTACGCGGCGCGCCGCTGCCCAGGCAGCGCAGCCAGGGCTGGTGCTTGCCGTTGAGCAGGGTGCCGGCATGGATGAAGGCTTCGTGTTCCACCAGCTGGTCCAGGTCCAGCTGCGAGAACAGCGCGTCGGCGCGCAGGCGGATCACCTTGCTGCCGGCGGCGGCCTTGGAGGCCAGTTCGGTGTCCAGCACCACGCTCACCGGGTCGTCGGTGAAGAAAGGTTCGATGCGCGCGCGCAGCATCACCGAGAAGTCGGGTGCGGGAATGTCGTAGGCGATGCGGGGAACGTACTGCGAACCCAGCAGCTGGTCGGTGATGGACAGCATCTGCGCGGCCGACTGCGCCGTGGTGGTGGTCTGCGAGCGGTAGCGGGTGCTGGGGTGGCCGTAAAGCAGTGCGGAGCATTCGGTAAAGCGCGGCGTACCGATGCTGGCCAGCATGCGCGCGGCGACCCGGTAGCTCCACGCGGTGCGGTACAGCCAGTCGCCCACCGGGTGGCCGCGGTCCAGCTGCTGCAGGATGTCGTCCAGCGCGGCAATCGTATCGGCGTGGTCCTGCGGCTGGGTGGGCGGGGCAGGGAGCTCCGGTTTACCGGCCCGCCAGCGGTCGAGGAAGCGCTTCTCGGTTTCGATCGGCCAGGCCAGGGCGGCGAGCACGCGGATCCTGCTGCCAAGCCTGGCCAGCCGGGCGTCGATCTCCAGCAGCGGCGCCAGGGCAGGATCCGCGTGGGCGGGATCGGGGACAGGTGCGGAGGTCAGCAGTTCCACGGCGGGCAACCTGGAAGGGGCTGTCCTACTGTCCTGCGAGCCCGCGGGCTGCGCAACGGTCCTTCTACCCGTCGCGGCCCAGCAAATGTACTGACCGCACCGATGAACAGGGCGGCATTGCCTGTTCAGCCAGCGACCGCCGACACGCTCCAGCCCTTGTCGGGATCCTTGAGCTGGCCCGCCGCGACACCGCCCAGCGTTACGTCAATGCCTCGCGCGTTGGGCAGCACCTTCTGTTCCGGGAACCAGTGGCGTGTTGCATCCACGACGATCAACAACCCCTCATCGTCACCCAGTGCGGCGAAGTGCGGGGTCGGGGGCGTGAGGGGCTGCACGCCGAGCGCGGCCTCGGCACGTGCGGTCAGCACGCCGACATCGACGGTGGGCAGGCCTACTTCGCTCACGCAGGTCAGTTCGCTGCCGTGGAACGCACCGCTACGCGCGGACGCCGGCAGCCGCCGCCGCCCGATGAGTTCCAGGATCAGGCCGTCCGGACCGTCGTAATAGATCGACTCCGATTCCCAGCGATCCCCGAAGGTGAAATGCGCCTGGCCTGCGGGATTGCGCTGCAGCGGCGAGCGCGCCAGAAGCCACGCGGTTGCAGCCTCGAAGCGGTTGGCCGGCACGTTGAAGGCCAGATGCACGCCGCCAACCGGGTCATCACCTGCGGCACGAAGCTTCAGCGTCGTCCAGCCGATCTGCACGGCATCGCCTTCAACGGGCAACTGCATGACATCTGCAAACCACGCGGCGACGGCGGCGACATCCGAAACGGGTAGCTGGAGAACGTTGATGCGCATCGCGCCGGTGACCTCCGATCGAAAATACGTGTCAAAAGGCTGACATCGCTAAGCGGGAGAATGAACGACATCCACACAGTTGTTATGGATTTCACTGGTAAAAGTGTGAATTACGTCACGTATGGCGGGGCGCGTGCAGCATGTAATGGGTATGTGAACGCCATGGCGTTGGCGCGCCGCTATGCTACGCGCCCCGGCGCAGTCCAGTTCGCGCCCTGACACGAATCAGGAGGATCCGTTGTCCCATCATCGTTCCATGACGCTGCTCGCCCTGTCGCTGAGCATTCTACTGGCCGCATGCAAGCCCGAGGCCGCCGCGATCGCGCCGGCCGATGCCGCCGCCCCCGCCGCAACCTCGCCTGCCGCCGCAACCGGCGCCCCTGCAGCGGCTGCGGCCGTCACGGCAGCCGATGCCGCCGCGACCTGTCCGCAGGCAGACTTCGAGGCCTTCCTGCCGCGGTTCGGCCGCGAGATCGCCCTGCAGGAAACGTCCGTCGCCGACCCGCTGGTCCGTGAGCGCTACGACACCCGCGGCGATGAGCCTACCCTGGTCAGCGAGAAGGTCCCGCTGAGCGAGGTGACCTGGCCGGTGATGCCCAACCCCTCCGGCCTGAAAGACGTGGGCCGTGAGATGCAGGTGACCCGTCAGGACGATGGCAGCATGAAAGTGCTTATCCGGACCCCGGACACCAGCGACCAGCAGGCGTACTACTTCGCCCAGCGTCCGTGTTGGCAGCTGGTCCGCATGACGGACGAGTCGATCTGATGGCCCGCCGCTACGTCGCACCCATGTTCGCGCTGTTGTTGGCCGCGTGCAGTGCACCCAGCGGGCAGGCGGTTTCCACTGCCGCCCCGGAGGCGGGGGCCACGCCTGCGGCCGCCGCGGCCCAGACCCCTTCACCCACACAGCAGGAAGAGAAAGGAATGCACAAGGAATGCCCAGGTGCACGGCTGCACCTGACCGCGTTGCCGGCCAAGGACGGCGAAGCCACCCTTACCCGCCTGGAAATCGAAAAGGACGGCCAGCGCCGCACCCTCGAGGCCCCGGCGGAAATGAGCGGCTATACCGCTGTTGGCCTGGCGTGCGTGGAAGACGCGCAGGGCGCTTCGTACTTCGTGGTGCAGTACGGCGAGCTGCCGTACGGCTGCGCGTTCTGCGAATGGTTCTACCTGTACGACGCCAACGGCAAGCAGCTCACCCACAGCAACCCGCCGGTGCGCGGCGAAGCGGATGCGCAGTCGCCCAACAACGACGAGTATTCGCAGCTGATCGCCAAGCTCGGCATCCAGCATCCGGAGGTGGACGACATCGAAAACTGAGAAGAATGTGGCAGGTGCCCACTGTTGGTGGGTACGTGATTCACCTGGAGCAACACCCCTTAAGGAAAGTCCCTTTTTCATAGAATGGATAGCACAGACATGCCCAATGACATCTACACCAGCATGGTGCAGCCGCCGGGTGCGGCGTACCGAAGCAACCAGATCGAGTCGTGGAGCCATTATCGCGAGCCGATCGACGAGAGCCGTCCCCTGCATGGCCAATCCCGGCGCTGGGGCGATGCATCGCCCGAAGTCCAGTCGCGCGTCATCGATTCGCTGATTGAATCCTCGCGTGACGCCGGCCTGACCCCACGCGAAACCGCGTATGTACTTGCCATCGCCCGCGTCGAATCCGGGTTCAATCCGGATGCCGCTGCCGGCACCACGTCCGCGTCGGGCCTGGGCCAGTTCATCGACAAGACCGGCAAGCACTACGGTCTGAACAACGCCAACCGATTCGACGTCGACGCCCAGTCCGACGCGCTGGTGGCGCACTTCGTCGACAACCGCAACCTGGCGCGCGACCGTGGCCAGGGCGAAGACTACATCTACAAATACCACCACGACGGGCCGACCCGCGACTACGGCGGCCTGGGCCTGTCGCAGCGCAAGGTTGCGCCGCACCTGGATGAGTACGAACAGTTCGTCAACCAGCGCCTGGGCCAGACGCTGGACCAGGCGCCCGCACAGCAGCAGGCCGCCACGCCGGTGGCTGCTGCCGCTGGCGCCACCCCGGCCCGCTCCTACGAGCACACCATGCAGGTGATGCTGCCGCCGCAGAACGGGGTGAAGCCGCACATCACCGGTCACTTCGGTGAACACCGTGGCGAGAAAGCGCACGGTGGCAGCGACTTCAACTACGTGGGCGGCCAGAGCGGCCGCAACCTGCAGCACCCCACCATCCACGCGCCGATCGCCGGCACCGTGACGTCGGTGGGCGGCCGCTACGGCACCGTGATGATCCAGGACGCCGACGGCAACTCGCACCAGATCCTGCACATGCAGGACACCAGGGTGAAGGTTGGCCAGCACGTGGAGCCGGGCGACCCGATCGGCACCATGGGCGGCCGCGGTCCGCAGGGCGCGAACCAGTACGCGCAGCACGTGCATTACCAGATGAAGGACCCGTCCGGAAACCTCATCAACCCGGAAAGTTACTGGAACCGGGGCATCCAGCAGGAAGCAGGCAAGGCAGGCCACGCGCATGACCATGACCACGCTCCGGCCGGCACCCTGCGCAAGGGCGACCGCAGCGATGAGGTGGCCGAACTGCAGCAGTCGCTGAACCGCCTCGGCGTGCGCGATGCCAGCGGCAACCGCCTTGCCGAGGACGGCAAGTTCGGCGACAACACCCGCGAGGCGGTGCTGGCGTTCCAGAAGCAGCATGGGCTTAAGGAAGACGGGCTGGTGGGGCGGCAGACGCTGGGCAGGATCGAGCAGGCGCAGGCGGTGGACACCCGCACGCCGACCGGCCCGCAGCTGGGCGACAAGGCGCACCCGGACACGGCGCTGCACAACGCCATCCGCAGCCAGTTGCCGGCAGCGATCTCCAATGAAGTGGCGGCCAACGTGACCCTGCAGGCCAAACAGGCTGGCATCGACTCGCCGGAAAAGCTGCAGAGCGTGGCGGTGCAGGACGGCAAGGCCTTCGTGATGGGCACCACGCCGGGTAACCGCGCCGCCGTGGACCTGGCCCAGGCGCCGCCGCTGGAGCAGACCAACGCGCAGCTGCTCGGCGGCAACGATGCCCAGCAGCAGCGCCAGGTGCAGGAAGAACAGCAGAAGGTGGCGATGGGGCGCTGAGCCCCGGACCGACCGGACGCATGACGTGTGTGTGGTACCGAAGCCAGCCGGGGCAACCCGGCTGGCTTCCTTATGTGCATGCGGCGGCCTGGATTAAACTGTGCGGCATTGCTGGGAATGCCAGTGCGGTTGCAGTGCGAAGGGTGAGCGTGACAGAGAAAGACAGCGGAGCCGCCGATATCCGGCTGGTCGCCATCGACATGGACGGCACCTTGCTGGACCCCGCCCACCGCCTGAGCCCGCGGGTGAAGCAGGCCATCGCCCGTGCGCGCGCGCAGGGAGTGCGGATCGTACTGACCAGCGGCCGGCCGGTCTCGGGCCTGGCGCCGTTCCTGGCCGAGCTGGGCATCGACGGTGACGAGGACTACTGCATCGCCTGCAACGGCGGTCTGGTCACGCGCGTGGGCAGCGGCGAGGTGGTGGTGGAATACCCGCTCAGCTTCGACGACTTCGTGTTCTGCGAGCGCATTGCGCGTGAGCTGGGGGTGCACTTCCAGGCACTGGATGGAAAGCGGCTGTATACGCCGAACCAGGACATCAGCCACTACACCGTCGTCGATTCGCACCTGTCCCACGTGCCGCTGTCGTACCGCAGCGTCGCCGACATGGACCCGTCGATGTCGTTCATCAAGTTGATGATGGTGGACGAGCCCAGCGTCCTCGATGCCGCCATCACCCGCCTGCCCGCCGCCCTGACCGACCGTTTCGCCGTGCTCAAGAGCGCCGCGTTCTTCCTGGAGGTGTTCGACCACCGGGCCGGCAAGGGACCCAGCCTGCAGAAGCTGGCCGCGCACCTGGGGATCGAGCGCAGCCAGATCATGGCCATCGGCGACCAGGAAAACGACCTGACCATGTTGCAGTTCGCCGGCACCAGCGTGGCGATGGGTAACGCGGTCGACGTGGTCAAGGCCACCGCGCGTTACCAGACCACCACCAATGCCGAGGACGGCGTCGCCTTGGCCATCGAGCGGTTCGTGCTGGGCAGCTGAACGGCTGCCGGCAGGCAGCGGTCGTTTGAAAATACTTGCATGGCCGCTCCCCGCGCGTCGGCGCACCCTAACGTACTGGAAGCCTGCCACGGCCGCCTTCCAGGCAGTGCCGCACGGTATCCCCAACGCGGTTGTCATGGCGTCGAGCGGGTGGAAGCGTACGTGTCTGCAATTGCAGGAAACTGGATTGTCCATCGGGAGGTGGGCGACGGCGAGCTGGGTGCCACGGCAAGGCGCCTGACGGCCTCGCTTGCGCACCGTGGCCGGCAGCGGCAACCGCTGGTTCGTCCGGGCGCTGGCCTGGCGCTGGCAGCGGTGTCGGCATGCGAGGTCCAGTCCTGCATCGCCGTCAGCCCGGATGAGCGCTATGTGGTGGTCACCGGCGGTGCCGCCGCTTACAGTGGGCGCCACCCGCCCGCGCAGGTGATTGCGCGCAGGCTCGCCGATAGCGGCGCGCTCGACGTGCTGCGTGACGTTGCGGACGCGGTAAGCGTCGCCATCTGGGATGGACATGAAAAGACCCTCACCCTTTCGCGCGACCGCATGGGGCAGTGCGACCTCTATTACACCTGCACCGCGTTCGGCCTGGTCTTCGCTTCTGAACTGAAGACCCTCAGCCACGAGTGCATGGGCGGCGGCGAGGTCGATCCGCAGGCGGTGTCGCAACTGCTTCGCTACGGCTATATTCCCGCCCCGCGCACCGCCTACCGTGGCATCTACAAACTGCCCGCCGGCACGCTGCGGGTGTTCCATGCGGCGGAGGTGCGGGACTGGCACCGCAGCGCCGCGGCGGCCGGGCCCTTCACGGCGCACTGGAGCCTGAAGACCCTCGTGGAGACGCGCAGGTCCGCCTCCGCAGCGCCGTCGCTGGCGGCGTCGGTGGACGCGGTGGTGGACCGACTGCAGGCTGCCATCGGCCGCGCGCGCGGCCCGGGCACGGCCTGCCTGCTGTCGGGCGGGGTCGATTCCAGCCTGGTCACCGCTCTGCTGCAGCAGCAGAGTGCCGCCGCCGTGGAGACGATCACGGTAGGCTTCGACGAGCCCGGCCACGATGAATCCGCGTGGGCGGCGGAGGTCGCCGGCCATCTGCGTACGCGCAATACGCGACTGGTCATGAACGACGCCAGCGCGCTGCGGCTGGTGGAAACCGCGCCGCGGGTCTTCTGCGAACCCTATGCCGACTCCTCGGCCATTCCCACCCTGCTGGCCGCCGAGGCCGCCGGCACATCCTGCCGCACCCTGCTCACCGGTGACGGCGGCGATGAACTGTTCTTCGGCCACGGTTCGTATGTAAAGGCGATGCGCAACCATCGGCTGGTCCGACGCGTTCCGGCTGCGGTGCGCCGCGCGCTGGGCGCGCATGCGGCGCGCAATCCCGAGCGGGCACGCTTGGGCGGGGTCGCGGCGCTGGTTTCGGAAGCGGCATCCGGGTCGCTGGCGGAAACCTACCTGATGCGCGTTTCGCGCTGGCGCGATCCATCGCGTGCACTGAAGGCCGCCAGCGAGGCGCCCCGGCACTTCCTGGAATCGAGCCTGCATCCGGCGTGCCGACACCCGGCGGAGCTGCTGATGTTCCTCGACCAGACCCATGAGCTGAGCGAAGGGCTCATGACCAAGTGCGACCGCGCCTTCGGTGCGTTCGGCGTGCAGGCGCGCAGCCCGTTCCTGGACGCGGACGTGCTGTCACTGGCCTGGGACATGCCGTTCGAACACAAACTGCGGCCCGGCGAAACCAAGGCGGTGTTGAAGCGCGCGCTCGAACGCTACCTGCCCGAACATCATGTGCGGCGCCCGAAGAAAGGGTTCGGCGCGCCGGTCGCGCGCTGGTTGCAGGGACCGCTGCGTGACTGGGCCGACGATCTGCTCGACCCGGTCGCCATCCGCAACCGCGACATCCTCGATGAGGCCGTGGTTGCCAGGCTGTGGAAGTCCTTCCTCGACGGCAACCGCAAGTACCACACCCATCTATGGCCGGTGCTGATGTTCCTGGCCTGGGACCGGGAATGGAATGCCGCCGCCCCGGGCACGCAGGCCTTCCACGCGCGGACCGACGCGGCATGAGGCCTCCGCAGGCCGTACCGGGTGCGCGCTACCGGCGCGCGCGTGCCAGGCGGTGGCTCTCGGGCGCCTGCAGGTGGATCAGGCGCGGCTGCAGACGAGCGCCGGGTCTCAACGAAGGCTTCGTGATCCGCGACTGACCGTCGGCGGCTACGCCTTCCGCGCGGCCGCGGCCGCGGCCTGGGCGGCGACGTACGCGTCCCACAGGGCGGGCAGCTCAGTGCCGGTGTGCTGCTTCCATAGCGAGGGCGTGTAGCGGCCCTGTCGAAGGGCGCCGTCGAGCGCCTTGACCAGCCCGGGGTGCGCGGCCTCGCTCCACTTCAGGAACGCACCGGTCACACGGTAGCCGGTGTCCACGTTGTGTTCCGGCTTGACCTGGGTGGGCAGCGCCCAGCCGCCCGAGGCGTTGTCCACCCCGTAAACGTCGCGCGCGTAGTCGGCGATGCCCTCGACCAGCCACGACGGCGCCTGTTCGCTGGCGTAACCCGGATAGCCCTGCACGATATGCATGGCTTCGTGGGTGACCAGGTCGGTGTCGTGGGGATGCTTCTGCAGCCAGCGTGGATTGATGGTGATCGTGGCGGATTTCTCCTTTTCCCCGACATAGGCAACCCCGTCGTAAGCCGGGTCCATGACGATGCGAACGCGGGCAGGCGCGCCCGGGTGGAAGTCCGCGCGCTCGCGCGGATAGGTGGAAAAGAAGGTGGCGATGATGCGGTCGCGCACGTCGGCAACCGTTGAAGCGCTCGGGTCCTGGTAGGTCAGGGTGACGCCTTCGCGGGTCTGCTGGATGTCGGCAGCGTGCGCAGCGGGCACGGCGAGGAGGGCGACGACGGGGGCGATCAGGCAACGCAGACGCATGCAGGGCACTCCGGAACGTAACGGGATGGCGCACATCGGCGACAGCGGGCGAGCGGGCCGACAGGCGCACTGATCCTGCAACACGTGCCGAGCCAGCCGCAAGTGCCATTTCGTTCGATCTAAGCCGGCAAAAACAGTTTCATTTCAAATTATTGACAACGAATTTAGATCGATCTAGAAAAGCGGGGTCCCCACCCCCCACGGAACCCGCCTACACACCCAACCTTCCTGCGCCTGCCTGGCACCGGGAGACCTTGTACTGGAGAACTGCAAGATGAAGCGCACGTTGCTGTCGTTGCTGGTGTCGTCCGTACTGATCCATCCCCTGGCCGCACAGGCCCAGGCCACTCCACCCGAAGAAGAAGGCGCTGCACCGGCCACGCGGCAGCTCGATGCAGTGAACGTCACCGGCTCGCTGATCCCCCGCGCGCAGATCGAAGGACCCTCGCCGGTGACCACCATCACGGCGGAGCAGATCGAAGCGCAGGGGTTTACTACTGTCTTCGATGCACTGCGTTCGCTGCCGGCGGCCAATGGGTCCGTCCAGGACTCGCAGGGCACCGGCTTCTACACCCCGGGCGCGAAAACCGTCAGCTTGTTCGGGCTGGACCCCAGCTACACATTGACCCTGCTCAATGGACGGCCGCTCAACAGTTATCCGCTGGCCTACAACGGCAACACCAGCATCGTGGACATCGCCAATATTCCGCTGGGGATGGTGGAGCGCATCGACGTGCTCACCGGTGGTCAGTCGTCGGTGTACGGCTCCTCGGCCGTGGCCGGCGTAATCAACATCGTGTTGAAAGACAAGGTGGAGGGCGCGCACTTCCGCTACCGCGCCGGCGGCTACAGCGACGGCGGCGGCTCAAGCCAACGTTTCATCTTCAGCAACGGCCACAGCTTCGGCAACCTGGACCTCAGCTACGGGCTGGAGTACACGAAGCAGAAGCCGATCTACGCCTCGGACCGAAGCTACATCGACAGCGTCAACGACAGCCCGACCGGGCCACAGGATCCCTCGCGCACCTTCCTGCGCATGCAGATGTCGCCCAATGGCTACATCGACCCCGGCCAGGCCACGTGCGCCCCGCTGTCCTACCTGTTCGGTGGCAGCACCACCTACGCGCACCGCACCGCGGCGGGCACCGGCTATTACTGTGGCAGTCCCGACAATGTTGGCACGGCTACGCTCTACAACCGCAGCGAGGACGTCAACGCCACCACCTTCCTGCGCTACCACCTCAGCGAAACCACCGAGCTGTACTCGGACATCCTCTTCAGCTTCGGCCGCCCGACCTACTCCGGCGGCAGCCCGTTCTGGAACAAGACCTTCTACAACCAGACGACCGGCAACTACGAGCAATGGCAGCGCATCTATGCGCCTGAGGAGGTGGGCATGGACGCGAAGGACCAGCGCGTCTACACCCGCTCGCTGAACATCACCGCCGGCGCGCGCGGTGGTCTGGGCGATACCGGATTCGACTACGACGTGTACGTGAACCGTTCGAGCACCGACGTCACCCGCAAGTCCACCGACTTCTTCGCCGTGAGTGGCATCGACGACTACTACCTCGGTCCTATGCTGGGCAGGGTGAATGGCTATGACGCCTACGCGCCCAACCTGGACGCGCTGTACCAGCCGCTGACGCGCGGTCAGTACGACCAGTTCAGCGGCACCAACCGCGCCGAATCCAACGCCTCGCGCACCGGCGTCACCGCGCTGGTCACCAATACCTCGCTGTTCGGCCTGCCTGCCGGCGACGTCGGCGTTGCGATGATCCTGCAGGGCACCCGCGAGAAGTTCTTCAACCAGTCGGCCGATCCCAATGCCGCCACGCTGTTCCGCGGGCAGACCGCAGGCACCTCGGCCGAGGGCCAGCGCGATCTGTACGCGATAGGCGCGGAACTGCAGGTGCCGATCTTCGACACCTTCAGTGCCAACCTGTCCGGTCGCTACGACAAGTATTCCCTGCAGGGCGGTGGCGGCAACGGCAAGGCGACATGGAAGCTGGGCCTGGAGTACCGCCCGATCGACTCGCTCCTGCTGCGTGGCAGCTATGCGACCGCGTTCCGCTCACCCGACATGTTCTACCTGTACTCGCGCGAAAGCAGTGGTTACACCACCAACGTGGATACCTTCCTGTGCCGCCAGGCAGGGTATACCTCCGAGAACTTCGACGAGTGCCCGCAGGCGTCGCTGTCGGTGCTCTCCTCCAGCACCGGCAACCGCGACCTGAAGGACATCACGGCCGAAACCTTCACGTACGGTTTTGTCTGGTCGGCGCTGGACAACGCCCTGAATCTTTCGGTGGACTACAACTCGGTGAAGATCGAGAACGAGGTCAACATCCTCGGCACCGACAGCATCCTCACCACCGAGGCCAACTGCCGGCTGGGTGCTTCGGAGAACGGCGATGTGGCCTTCGACATCAACTCGCCCACCTGCCGGCAGATCCTGGCCCAGGTGCAGCGCCTGCCGGCGAACGATCCGCTGAACCCCAACGGCGTGTCCAAGGTGTTCTCCTATCCGATCAACCTGGCCAAGCAGCGCCAGACCGGTATCCAGGCATCGGCGGATTACAAGTGGAGTGCCGGGCGCGCGGGCGAATTCGGGGTGAACGCCGGCTACTACCGCTCGCTGAAGCACGAGCTGCAACAGCAGGAAGGCGACCCGGTCTACGACATGCTCTGCTGCGCCAACTCCAATGAGCTGCACTACCGCGCAACCTTCGGGGCGAACTGGAACATCGGCGCGTTCAGCACCAACGTCTATGGCATCCGCAACGCACCGACCTGGAACGCCATCGGCGAGGAGCGCAACATCGGCCCGTGGACGACCTGGAACGCTACGGTCAACTACCGGATCAACAAGGTGGCCAGCGTGCTGCTGACCGCCAACAACCTCACCAACGAGCGCCCCCCGGTGGACCGCAGCAATGGCAACTGGCCGTATTACGACCAGGGCGTGTACAACGCTTTCGGGCGGTCGATGTTCGTGGAGCTGTCGCTGGACTTCCAGTAGCAGAGCGCCGGGGTGGCCATTCGAATGGTCACCCCGGTTGATGCTTCCTGCTGCCAAGCTTTCCTCGCAGTAGCGCGGGCACATAGAGGTCTACGTCAAGCAGGGGCCAATGGATGCCGAGTCCACTTGGGCTGATCTCCATCTGGCTGAGCGCGCTGGCTGGTGCGTGAGCCAATCCCTCGACTCGATCGACTGGAATGGAGAGCTCGATACCCGTAATCAGCTCGATAACCACGCGTCTGGTTTCCCACCGGTAGGTTACGGATCCAGCCGACCCCATCTGTTGGAGGCGCCGCATGCGCGCATTCGCCTTTGCAACTTCGAAGTCAGAGATCGCCATAGATACTTTTCCAGTGGTGTCATGAGAGACCCGAACAACGCAAGACAACTGTGAGGGGGAAGGTAACCCAGCGGTGTGCGCCCTGGCATTCGTGGCGGCGGATCTGGCCGGTCACTCACCCCACACCCCCACGATCCACCTGCCGGTAGCCAATCGCCTCGGCCAGGTGCGCTGTCGCAATCCGCTCCTGTGCGGCGAGGTCTGCTACCGTGCGGGCCACGCGCAGGATCCGGTGCATGGATCTCGCCGAAAGCTGCAGCTGCTCCACTGCGGTCTCCAGCAACTTCTGGTCATCCGGGTCCAGGTGGCAATGCACGTCGAGTTCGGTGGGCAACAGCTGCGCGTTGGGTTTACCACTGCGCGCCAGCTGCACCTCGCGTGCGGCGACCACGCGTGCGCGGACCGTAAGGCTGTCCTCGCCCAACGGCGCACCGCTGCGCAGTTCGGCAGGCTCCAGGCGGGGCACCTGCACATGCAGGTCGATGCGATCCAGCAGCGGGCCGGACACGCGCCCGCGATAGCGCTGGATGGCTTCACCGCTGCAGCGGCAGCGCCCACTGCGGTCGCCCGCCCAGCCACAGGGGCAGGGGTTCATTGCCGCCACCAGCTGGAAGCGCGAGGGGAAGGCGTCAGTACGCGCTGCGCGCGCCACCATCACCGTGCCGGATTCTAGGGGTTCCCGCAGCACTTCCAAAGTGTGGCGGCTCCACTCGGGAAGCTCGTCCAGGAACAGCACGCCGTTGTGCGCCAGCGAGATCTCACCCGGGCGCGGGTGCGTGCCGCCGCCGACCAGCGATACCGCGCTGGCCGTGTGGTGCGGGGCGCGATAGGGGCGATGCCGCCAACGGGCGGTGTCGATGCCGGTACCAGTGCACGAGGCAATGGTCGCCGTCTCCAGTGCCTCGGCTTCGGTGGCGTCGGGCAGGATGCCGGGCAGGCGCGAGGCCAGCAGGGTCTTGCCGCAGCCGGGGGTGCCGAGCAGCAACAGGTGGTGTCCGCCGGCGGCCGCCACTTCCAGCGCACGCCGCGCCTGCTGCTGGCCGCGCACGTCGCGCAGGTCCGCAACCGCAAGCGGCGTTACCGGCGCGGGCGCCGCATGCGGCAGGGACCGGCTGGCCAGCGAGGCGCACACTTCCAGCAGGGTGCGGGCCACGCGTACGTCGGCGTGTTGGGCCAGCGCTGCCTCTTCGCCATTGCCTGCGGCCAGCACCAGGGTGCGACCCTGCTGCGCAGCAGCGATCGCGGCTGGCAGCGCGCCGTCCACGCCGCGCAGTTCACCGGTCAGCGCCAGCTCGCCCAGGAATTCGTAATTGCCCAGCAGCTGCCGGTCGATCTGGTCGCTGGCGGCGAGGATGCCCAGCGCGATGGCCAGGTCGAAGCGCCCGCCTTCCTTGGGAAGGTCGGCCGGGGCCAGGTTGATCAGGATGCGCTGCTGCGGGTAGTCGAAACGTGCGCACAGCAGCGCGGCACGCACCCGGTCGCGCGATTCGCGCACGGCCGCTTCGGGCAGGCCGACCATGGTGGTATGCGGCAGGCCGCCGCTCAGCATCACTTCGATGCGCACAGCGGGGGCGGCAATGCCTACGCGCGCGCGGCTGTGCACCAGCGCAAGGCTCATGCAGATTTCCGGGTTGGCTCAACGATCTGCGAGCTTGGCCGGGTGGGGTTGCTTTGGCTGTCGGGCAGTGCCGTGCTGCGGAATCAGGAGACGCCGCATCGGCACGCGGGTCAGGGCGCGGGGCGTTCCGGCGCGGCGTTCGCGGCGTTGGCCGATGCTTCCAGCGCGGCCACGGTCTTTTCCAGCGCTTCCAGCTTCTCCCGGGTGCGCAGCAGCACCGCGCGCTGCACGTCGAATTCCTCGCGGGTGACCAGGTCCAGTTTGCCCAGGCCGGCCTGCAGGGCACTCTTGAAGGTGGCCTGCAGTTCTTCGCGCGACTGACGCAGGCCCGGCGGCACCATGTCGCTCAGGCGGCGTGCAAGGTCATCGAGCTGGTTGAGGTCGATCATGGGGATCTCTGCGGGTGGGGCTGGCCAGGCACTAGGATAGCGGTATCCTTGCGCCGCAGATCAAGGGAGCCAACAGATGAAGATGGTCATGGCGGTGGTCAAGCCGTTCAAACTCGATGATGTACGCGAAGCGCTGGCCGAACGCGGTGTCACCGGGATCACGGTGACCGAGGTGAAGGGCTTCGGTCGGCAGAAGGGTCACACCGAGCTGTACCGGGGTGCCGAGTACGTAGTGGACTTCCTGCCCAAGGTGAAGATCGAGGTGGCGGTCACCGACGACCAGGTCGAGGAGGTGGTGGAGGCCATCGTCAAGGCCGCCGGGACCGGCAAGATCGGCGACGGCAAGGTGTTCGTGTACGACCTGGGCAGCGTGGTGCGCATCCGCACCGGTGAGCTGGACGCCGATGCGCTGTAAGGGGATTGCCGGGCAGCGCCCGGCACTACCGCCGGTAGTGCCGGGCTCTGCCCGGCAGGCATTCAAGCCTTGAACCAACGGTAGAAGCGCTTCCAGGCCACCCTCACGCCGGCCACCCAGCGCGGGTCGGCCACCTGGGCCGCTTCGGAAGCGCTGGGTCGGGCACCGGTCAGGCGCTGGCGCATCTTGAGCAGGTTCTTCATGTCGCTGCGGCGCAGCTGGCGCGACACCGGGTGCACCGGCAGCCAGCGCGGGCTGCGCCAGGCCGAGGTGAAGTCCACCAGCACCGGCACGCCGCCATTGACCATCACGTTCGTGCCATGCAGGTCGTTGTGGGTGATGCCGGCGGCATGCAGGCGGCTGAGGGCCATCTGCAACTGCTCGAACACCTCGATGCCCACCGACTGGGCGGCGCTGAGGGTCTGGCCGGGAATGAACTCCATGCCCAGCGCCAGGCCGCCGATGGTGCCGAGCAGGGCAGGGGCGTGCTTCCAGCCGGCCAGCCGCTGCAGGATGCGCGCTTCGCGGCGCACCAGCAGGCGGGCCACCGGCGACAGCGGGGTGCCGCGGTAACGGGTGTAGTCCTTGACCACTGCGGGCTGCCCGTTGAGGCAGGTGCGGTAGACGTCGGGTTCAAGCAGGCGTTCGCCGCGCTTGAGCAGCTCGGCGGGGGCGGTGTCGTCGACACACAAGGCAACGGTTGTATTCATGACGTTCTGGGGCGACCCGGCGGTCGGCGCAAAGCGTCAGGCGTACCGGTGCTGCTGAATGGGGGAGAATCAAGATTTCGTTAATTTTAGTACTCCCCAGTACACCAATCCAGTAGTTGTCAGAAAAATGTAGTAACCGGACGTGGAACAGTTCGTCGCGCAGAGCGGGAAAGCTGCACGCGGCAACTATTCGAAATGCCAATAATTCAATGAGTTAGGCGAATGCTCGCCCCCGCCTGAATGCGACGAGGGTTGACCGCGACCCGGCGCGTCCCGACCATTGGCAGGCTGTAGCAGCCTGCGTGGCAGTCCCGCACCCGTCGGCACGTCTCCGTCGCGCACGCGCTCCCCCCCGATGCGGGCCGGTTCCGGTTCCGCGTTCCCTTTGCCCTGATGGGTTCCGGCGCTGGCCGGTGGAAGCTTGATGATCAAGATTATTGTGGTGGCCCTGTTCGTGGCCTGCGTGCTGTACATCCATTACCGCGGCAAGGTGCGTGCACGCTGGTCGCGGCAGCTGCTCGACCATTCGAGCTTCATGGCGCCCATCAACGTGATCATGTACCTGTTCTCCAAGGTGCCGACCACGCCGTTCCTGGACCCGGGCAGGGACTTCCCGCAGCTGGAACCGCTGCGGGCGAACTGGACGATGATCCGCGACGAGGCGCTGGCGCTGCGCGATGCCGAGAAGATCGCCGCGTCCAGTTCGTACAACGATGCCGGTTTCAATTCGTTCTTCCGCCGCGGCTGGAAGCGCTTCTACCTGAAGTGGTATGGCCCGTCGCATCCGTCGGCGCTGGCGCTGTGCCCGCAGACCACCGCGCTGCTGGAATCCATCCCCGACGTACGCGCGGCGATGTTCGCCCAGCTGCCACCCGGCAGCGAGCTGCGCCCGCACCGCGACCCGTTTGCCGGCTCGCTGCGCCTGCACCTGGGCCTGGCCACGCCGAACGATGACCGCTGCTACATCGAGGTGGACGGCGTGCGCAAAAGCTGGCGCGACGGCGAATGGATGATGTTCGATGAGACCTACATCCACCATGCGCACAATGAAACCGATCAGGACCGGGTGATCCTGTTCTGCGACATCGCCCGACCGCTGCGGTTCGGGCTGCCGGGCCTGTTCAACCGTGCGGTGGCCGCTACGCTGCTGGCCGGTGGTGCGTCGCCGAATTTCCCCGGCGACCCGACCGGCGGGGTGAACAAGGCATTCGGTGGGCTGTACAAGGTGCGGCTGAAGGCCAAGGCGCTGCGCGCGAAGAGCGCGTTCGCCTACCACGCGATCAAGTGGGGCCTGGTGCTGCTGGTGATTGCGGGGATATGGGCGCTGTAATCCGACATCGCGAGGGCCAGCCAACGGCCGGCGCTATCGGAATGAAAAAACCCGCGCTGGCGACAGCGCGGGTTTTTTTGTTGGCGCGCGTGACGACCAACGGTCGTCACCTACCGCGGACCGCTGGTCGGTTCGCGATGCCGTTGTACCGACCGTTCGCCCGGTAGGTACCGACCGTTGGTCGGTACGCGTTCCGCTCAACCCTTCAGGGCGGCCTGCACGAACGGCGGGGTCACCAGCACGCCGGTGTGCAGCGCTGCGGTGTAGTACAGGGTCTCGAAGGGCTTGGCGGCCGAATCGGACTGGCGGAAGTCGAAGCTGCTCTGGCCCTTGCGCGCCAGGGTCACGCTCCACCAGCCGGTCGGGTAGCACGGCTGCGGGAACGGCAGGGTCTTGAACGATTGGAAGCCGGCCTTGCCCATCTCGGTGCGCATTTCGTTGATCAGGTCCAGCTGCATCAGCGGCGATTCGGACTGCTGCACCAGGATGCCGTCTTCCTTCAGCGCCTTGAAGCAGCTCTCGTAGAAGGCCTTGTTGAACAGGCCTTCGCCCGGGCCGACCGGGTCGGTCGAGTCCACGATCACCACGTCCACGCTGCCGGCCGGGCAGTTCGCCATGTAGGCCACGCCGTCGTCGAACATCAGTTCGGCGCGCGGGTCGTCGTTGGAATCGCACAGCTCCGGGAAGTGCTTCTCGGCCATGCGGGTGACCTGCTCGTCGATGTCGCACTGGGTCACGCTCTCCACGCCCGGGTGCTTGAGCACCTCGCGCAGGGTGCCGCAGTCGCCGCCACCGATGATGACCACGCGCTTGGGCGCGGCGTGGGTGAACAGCACCGGGTGGCTGATCATCTCGTGATAGAAGAAGTTGTCCTTGCTGGTCAGCATGATGGCGCCATCGATGGTCATCAGGTTGCCCCAGTCGGTGGTCGCGAAGATTTCGATCTTCTGGAACGGCGACTGCACTTCATCGAGCTTGCCCTTCAGGCGGTAGCCGATGGCCGAGCCGGTGCGCTCGAAATGCTCGATATACCAGTTGGTGTTGTCAGTCATGGTGTAACGGTCCTGTTCGGAGAAGTTGGAGCCGGGTTGGCGGCACGATGGCCGCGTGGTCTAGCCACGTCCGGACGGGGTCCGCGCCCTGTTCAGGTTCAATCCCCCGGGTCGGGCGCGGGCGCGCATGATAACGGAGCTGTCGCCAGTTAGGCGTTATCATGCACCCCCTTTTTTACCAACCAGGCCCACTGAAATGACCGATTGGTCCCTCGACCAAGCCCGCAAGACCTACTCGATTCCGCATTGGGCGGATGGCTACTTCGACGTGGATCAG
>Ga0213821_1000042_pt1 | contig 88702 bp, 85 predicted proteins | sample MC6MC0909MG_FD_179894 | JGI IMG/M metagenome (GOLD analysis project Ga0213821, IMG submission 179894) | Enriched soil aggregate microbial communities from Iowa State University, Ames, United States - MC6-MC0909-MG | ecosystem: Environmental > Terrestrial > Soil > Unclassified | place: USA: Iowa...
TGTAGCCCTTCTTGGTGATTGCGTCACGGTAGAAGCAGTGGTGGCCGTCCGGGCGGAACATCGGGTCGGTCAGCTGGTCTTCCTGCGCCTTGGTCTCCTGGATGCACAGCACGTCGGCGTCCTGGGCGCGGAACCATTCGAGAAAGCCTTTGGTGGCGGCGGAACGGATGCCATTGGCGTTGAAACTGATGATGCGCATGCTGACCCGGGTCTGGAGCGATAACCGCCAAAGCATACCGGGTTGCCCTGCCGATCGGCTGGCCGGATCCGGCCATTGCAGGGCCTGCGGCGGGTGGCCACGAGCCTGAATTGGCGGGGATGCATTAGCATCTGCGCTCCAAGAGAATTGAATAGAGCTTCAGATGAGCGACCACCGTCACCGTTTCCTGCAGCTGGCCCTGACCGCCGATGCGCTGCGTTTTGGCCAGTTCACCCTCAAGTCGGGCCGCCTGAGCCCGTACTTCTTCAATGCCGGCCGTTTCGATTCCGGCGCCCGCATGGTCCAGCTGGCCGCCTGCTACGCCGATGCGGTGGAAGCCACCGGGCTGAAGTTCGATGTGGTGTTCGGCCCGGCCTACAAGGGCATTCCGCTGGCCACCGCCACCGCCTGCGAGTTCGCCCAGCGCGGCCGCGACCTGCCGCTGAGCTTCAACCGCAAGGAGGCCAAGGCCCATGGTGAGGGCGGCAACCTGATCGGTGCGGACATGAACGGCAAGCGCGTGCTGATCGTGGACGACGTGATCACCGCCGGCACCGCCATCCGCGAAGCTTTGGGCATCATCAAGCAGGCCGGCGGTACCCCCGCGGGTATCGTGGTGGCGCTGGACCGGCAGGAGATCGCCTCGGAAGAAGACCGCCGTTCGGCGGCCCAGGCCGTGGCCGAAGAGGCCGGCATTCCGGTGGTGGCGGTGGCGACGTTGGGCGACCTGCTTGATTTTGCCTCCGGAAATCCGGAACTTGTCGGGTACCGGCAGCCGCTGGAGGACTACCGGTCCCGCTACGGCAGCCGTCCTACGCGTTGAGAGCAGGGGGCTCCCATGTCCAGGATTGCCACGTTCACCGTCCTTGGCCTGTTGCTGGCCGCGCCCGTGCTGACCGCACAGGCGCAGCGAAGCAGCAGCAGCGACGCCAAGTCGAAGAAGCTGTACTGCTGGAACAAGGGCAGTGAGCGCATCTGCAGCGACGCACTGCCGCAGGAAGCGGTGAACAGCGCGCGCGAGGAATTCAGCGTCAGCAGCGGCCTGCGCCGCGGTGGCGTGGAGCGCACCCTGACCGAGGAAGAGCGCGCCGATGCCGCCGTTGCGGCGGCGCAGGCGCAGCTGGACCTGGCCGCCGAGGAAACCCGCAAGCGGACCGAGCAGGCGATGCTGTCCACGTATGAGAACGAAGCCGACCTGCGCCGGGTGTTCGTGGAGCGCACCGGGATCCTGGACAACAACGTGAACACCGCCAGCTACAACGTGGCCAGCCTGCGCGATGCGCTGGTGACACTGCTGGGCAGCGCGGGCGACCGCGAACTGACCGGCCAGCCGGTCCTGCCCAAGCAGGCCGACGACATCCGCCGGCGCCATGCCGAACTGGTGGCGCAGAAGCGCATGCAGGCCTCGTATGTGGAACAGCGCCGGGCGCTGGACGTGGAGATCGAGGAGACCCTGCAGCGGTACCGGTTGTTGAAGGGTGTTTCGAGCGATCCGCGCGGGTAAAGGTCCATGAGGGCCGGCCAACGGCCGGCGCTACCGGATCAATGCGTTTCCCCAAGGTTTGCCGACCTGCGTCGGTGAACCTTTTTTTATGCTCTTTTTATGGGTTGACGGGCTGGCGGGCGTGGAGCCTTTACGCCGGCCAGGATCACGATGGCGCCCTGACGTGGAGTGGTTCCACCTGGACGTCCCATGAGCCTGACCTTGCCTGTTGTTGCCGCCGCTGCCGCGGCGAGCCCTACCCTGCCTGCCTGGCTGTCGCTGGTGTGCGGGGTGCTGGTGCTCGTTGCCGCCGCCTACCTGCTGTACGTCGTGCTTGCGCCCGAAAAGTTCTGACCGGAGCCGACCATGACCGAGATCCTGTTGATCCTGCTGGCCAGCATCGTGCTGGCCTTTCCACTTGGGCTGTACCTGGCCCGGGTGATGCGCGGTGGGCCGATGCGCGGCGATGCGCTGTTCGCCTGGATTGAAAAACCGCTGTACCGCGTGCTGGGCGTTGACCCGGTCCGGGGCATGTCCTGGCGTGGCTACGTTGGCGCGTTCCTGCTCAGCAACCTGGTGATCGCCGTGCTGGTGCAGGCGGTGTTCATGACCCAGGCGTGGTTGCCGTTCAACCCCGACCAGATTCCCAACATGCGCTGGGATACGGCGCTGCACACCATGGTGTCGTTCCTCACCAACACCAACCAGCAGCACTATTCCGGCCAGGCGCAGCTGTCCTACTTCGCGCAGATGACCGCGATCACCGGGCTGCAGGTGGTGACCCCGATGATGGGCCTGGCGCTGGTGGTGGCCACCCTGCGCGCGCTGTTCGGCAAGGTGCCGGATGCAGATGCAGAGGAGGCCACGCGGCCGGCCGACCAGCGCATCGACGTCGGCAACTACTACGCCGACGTGGTGCGGGCCTGCGTGCGCTTCATGCTGCCGCTGTGCCTGCTGTGGGCGGTGCTGCTGACCAGCCAGGGCGTGCCTTCCACTCTGGCCGCCGGTCCGGTGGCGACGCCGATCGATGCCGCGGCCGGCATGGAGACCCAGAAGCTGCCGCTGGGCCCGGTGGCCGCGATGGTGGCGGCCAAGCAGCTGGGCACCAATGGCGGCGGCTGGTATGGCCCGAACAGCAGCATGCCGCTGGAAAACCCGACCCCGCTGTCCAACGCGCTGGAGCTGATCGGCATCCTGCTGATCCCGATCGCGGTGGTGTTCATGCTCGGCGCGTTCACCGGGCGCAAGCGCCTGGCCGGGCTGGTATTCGCCTGCATGCTGGCGATGTCCAGCGTATCGGTGGCGGCCACGGTGTGGCTGGAAGGCCATTCGGCCACCGCCGGCAGCCCGCTGCTGATGGAAGGCAAGGAAGTGCGCTTCGGTGCCGATGGCACCGGCCTGTGGGCGGCCGTCACCACCCAGGTCTCCAACGGCTCGGTCAACGGCATGCACGACTCGCTGAGTCCGCTGGCCGGCGCGGTGCCGATGGTGAACATGCTGGTCAACGCGATCTGGGGGGGCATCGGCTGCGGCCTGCAGCAGTTCATCGTGTACCTGCTGCTGGGCGTGTTCCTGGCCGGGCTGATGACCGGGCGCACCCCGGAGCTGCTCGGCCGCAAGCTGGAAACCCCGCAGGTGAAACTGCTGGCGCTGCTGGTCCTGCTGCAGCCGATCACCATCCTGGCCTTCACCGCGATCACCCTGGCCATTCCGTCGATCACCGGCACCTCCAATCCGGCGTTCCATGGAGTCAGCCAGGTGTTCTACGAGTACGTGTCGGCGTTCGCCAACAACGGCTCGGGCTTCGAAGGACTGGGCGACGCCACGCCGTGGTGGAACCTGAGCTGCACCCTGGTGCTGCTGCTGGGCCGCTACCCGGTGCTGGTGATTCCGCTGATCGTCTGCGCGCAGCTCGCCGCCAAGCGCCGCGCGCCGGAATCGGCAGGCACCCTGCAGATTGAAACGCCGACCTTCGCGCTGACCCTGATCGCGCTGATCGTCATCCTGACCGTATTGCAGTTCATGCCGGCGCTGGTGCTGGGCCCGGTTGCCGACCACCTGTCGCTGACGCTGCACTGAGACGCGAGACCATGAGTACCTATCCCTTGAATGCAACTTCCCCGCGCCGCCCGCGCCTGCTCGATGGCGCCGGCCTGCGCCGGGCGCTGCGCGATGCGGTGATCAAACTGTCGCCGCGCCACCTGCTGCACAGTCCGGTGATGGCGGTGGTGATGGTGGGCACGCTGGTGAGCCTGCTGGTGACTCTGACCGGCAACGCACCTCTGGGTTTCGGCCTGGCCGTGACCGCGATCCTGCTGCTGACCGTGCTGTTCGGCAACTTCGCCGAGGCGGTGGCCGAAGCGCGCGGCCGTGGCCAGGCAGCGTCGCTGCGGCGTGCGCGGCAGGACCTGAGCGCGCGCCGCCTGGCCGCGGCGCATGCCGGTGCCAGTGAAACCCAGGTGCCCGCCGCCGAGCTGCGCCCGGGCGACCACGTGATCGTCAGTGCCGGCGAGCTGGTGCCGGCCGACGGCGAGATCGTGCAGGGCCTGGCCACCATCAACGAAGCGGCGGTGACCGGTGAATCGGCCCCGGTGCTGCGCGAAGCCGGAACCGACCGCAGCGGCGTGATCGGCGGCACCAAGGTGCTGTCCGACCAGATCATCGTGAAGATCACCGCCGAGCCCGGGCACAGCTTCCTGGACCGGATGATCGCGCTGGTGGAGGGCGCCAACCGGCAGAAGACCCCCAATGAAGTGGCGCTGACCCTGCTGCTGGCGGCGATGACGCTGACCTTCCTGGTGGTGGTGGCCACGCTGCCGGCCATTGGCGCGTTCGTCGGCGTGCAGGTGGATCCGCTGCTGCTGATCGCGCTGCTGGTGTGCCTGATTCCGACCACCATTGGCGGGTTGCTGCCGGCGATCGGCATTGCCGGCATGAACCGTGCGCTGGCCGCCAACATCCTGGCCAAGTCGGGCAAAGCAGTTGAAGTGGCCGGCGATGTGGACGTGCTGCTGCTGGACAAGACCGGCACCATCACCCACGGCGACCGCCAGGCGACCCAGTTCCACGCGCTGGCCGGCATCGATGCGACCCAGCTGCGCGAAGCCGCCCTGCTTTCTTCGCTGGCCGACCCGACCCCGGAAGGCAAATCGGTGGTGCGGCTGGCGCGCGAGCAGGGCTGCAGCACCGCTGAGCCCGACCGCGCGGACTATCTGGCATTCAGCGCGCAGACCCGCATGTCCGGCGTGGACCTGGAGGGTGGCCGACGCATCCGCAAGGGCGCGTCGGACGCGATCACCGCCTACGTGCGTGAGCTGGGTGGCACGGTACCGGCCGAGCTGGCCGGACGCGTGGAACAGGTAGCGCGCAACGGCGCCACGCCACTGGTGGTGTGCGAGGGCCGCTACATCCTGGGCGTGATCGAACTGAGCGACGTGGTCAAGCACGGCATGCGCGAGAAGTTCGCCCAGCTGCGCGCGATGGGCATCCGCACGGTGATGATCACCGGCGACAACCCGCTCACGGCTGCGGCGATTGCCGCCGAGGCCGGCGTCGACGATTACATCGCCGAAGCGCGCCCGGAAGACAAACTGGCCCGGATCCGCGCCGAGCAGGCCGGTGGACGGCTGGTGGCGATGGTGGGCGATGGCACCAACGATGCCCCCGCGCTGGCCCAGGCCGACATCGGCCTGGCGATGAACTCCGGCACGCAAGCGGCCAAGGAAGCCGGCAACATGGTGGACCTGGATTCGGACCCGACCAAGCTGCTGGCGGTGGTGGAAGTGGGCAAGCAGCAGCTGATCACGCGCGGTGCGCTGACCACGTTCTCGCTGGCCAACGACGTCTCCAAGTACTTCGCGATCCTACCGGCGCTGTTCGCCGCGACGCTGCCGGCGATGGCCACGTTGAACGTGATGCACCTGTCCAGCCCGCGCAACGCGGTGCTGGCGGCGCTGATCTTCAACGCCCTGGTGATTCCGGCACTGATTCCGCTCGCCCTGCGTGGCGTGCGCTTCCGCCCGGCCACGGCCACCGCGCTGCTGCGCCGGAACATGCTGGTGTACGGGCTGGGTGGCGTGCTGCTGCCGTTCGCGGCCATCAAGCTGATCGACCTCTTCCTCTTCTCGGTATTTGGCGCATGAACCGCTCCGCTGCTGCTTCGCTTTCCCGCCCGGCGCGTGCGCGCGCCGCCACTCCGGTGTCACTGCAGCACAGCGGTGCGCTGCGCCCGGCCCTCGGCCTGGGCGTGGCCAGCCTGCTGCTGCTCGGCCTGGCGTATGCCGTGGCCACCACCGGCATCAGTGCCGCGTTGTTCCCCGTGCAGGCCGAAGGCAGCCTGCTGCTGGACAACCATCAGGTGCGTGGCTCGCGCCTGGTGGCACAGCCGTTCGTGGGCGACGGCTATTTCCAGGCGCGCCCGTCGGCGGCCAACTACGACCCGATGGCCGCCGCCGGCAGCAACCTGGCGCGCAGCAACCCTGCCCTGCAGGAACGCGTCGCCGAGGCGACCCGGACCGTGGCAGCGCGCGAAAGCATTGCCGTGGACGACGTGCCCGGTGATCTTGTGACCCAGTCCGGCGCGGGCATGGACCCGGAGCTGTCGCCGGCCGCCGCGGCCGTGCAGGTCAAGCGGGTGGCGGGCAACCGCGGGCTGGGCGTGGAGCAGGTGCGGGCGCTGGTGCAGGCGCATACGCAGGGCCCGCAGTGGGGCGTGTTCGGGCAGCCCCGGGTGAACGTGATGACGTTGAACCTCGCCTTGGACGGGTTGAAGCACAACAAGGCGGTAACCGGTGCGGCGGAGACGACTGCGCGATGATGTCGCCTTGCCACCGAACGGCGCACACTCTGCCCCCATGACCGACTCCCGCACCCGACAGGCCGACGCACTGGTGGAAAGCCTGCAGCGCGAGGCCGGCGGCAAGCTCACCGTATTCCTGGGCGCCGCGCCGGGCGTGGGCAAGACCTACAGCATGCTGGGCCGCGCGCAGGAGCAGCTGCGCCGGGGCGTGGACGTGGTGGTGGGGCTGGTGGAAACCCACGGCCGCGCCGACACGTCGGCGCTGCTGGAGGGCCTGCCGCAGCTGCCACTGCTGCAGCGCGAGTACCAGCAGCATGCGCTGCAGGAAATGGACCTGGACGCAGTGCTGGCCCGCCGTCCGGCGCTGGTGCTGGTGGATGAGCTGGCCCACCGCAACGTGCCCGGCAGCCGCCACGAGCGGCGCTGGCAGGATGTGATGGAGCTGCTGGACGCCGGCATCGACGTCTGGACCACGCTCAACATCCAGCACCTGGAAAGCCTCAACGATGTGGTGATGCGCATCACCGGGGTGCGGGTCAGCGAGACCGTGCCCGATGCGGTACTGGACCGGCTGCACGACATCGTGCTGGTGGACCTGCCGCCGCGCGAGCTGATCGAGCGGCTGCAGCAGGGCAAGGTGTACGTGCCCGAACAGGCCGCGCAGGCGCTGCAGGCGTTCTTCTCGCCGGCCAACCTGACCGCGCTGCGCGAGCTGGCGATGCAGGAGGCGGCCGACCGGGTCGACACCAGCCTGCGCGAAACCCGGGCTGCCCGCGGCGAGGGCAACCTGCCGCTGCGGCGGCGGGTGCTGGTGGCGATCGACGGCGGCGGCCAGAGCGAGTACCTGGTGCGCGTGGGCCGGCGCATTGCCGAGCGACGCGATGCACCCTGGACGGTGGTGACGGTGCAGCGCCGCCGCGAAGACGACAGCACCCGCCGCGAGATCGATGCGGCCTTCGCGCTGGCGCGGCGGCTGGGCGGCGAGGCCGAGCTGCTGCATGGGCCCAGCATTGCCGACGCGCTGCTGGACCATGCCGCACACAACAGCGTCTCCACGCTGGTGCTGGGACGCACCCGGGAGCGGCCGTTCGCGCGCATGCTCAACCGCACCCTGACCCAGCAGCTGATCCAGCGCGGGGCGCATTACGAAATCACCATCATCGGCACGCCGCAGGCGCGCGCGCATGCGCGCCGGCACGGCTTGTCGATGCCCACGCTGAGCACCGGCCGTGACACGCTGCTGGCACTGACCGCCACCGCACTGGCGTGCCTGGTAGCGCTGGTCGCCGAGCGCTGGGTAGGGCTGTACGACCTGTCGATGGTGTTCATCGTGGCGGTGGTGGTGGTGGCCGCGCGCAGCCGTACCAGTGCGGCGGTGATGGCGGCGGCGCTGTGCTTCCTGGCCTACAACTTCTTCTTCATCGCGCCGCGCTTCACTTTTGCGATCAGCGCGCGCCAGGGCGTGATCACCGTGTTCCTGTTCCTGGTGGCGGCCTTGGTGGCCGGGCGCCTGGCCTCGCGCCTGCGCATGCAGGTGGTGGCGCTGCGCGCGGCCAACCGGCATGCGAACGCGCGCCAGGTGCTGGGGGGCCAGCTGACCCGCGCCCCCAACAACGAAGCGGTGGCGCAGGCCGGGCGCGAGGCGCTGGAGCAGGCGCTGGATGCGCCCGCGTGGTTGCGCATCGGTGCCGACACCAGCACCAGCGGCAGTGCCGCGCCGGGCGACACCGACCTGGCGGCGGCCGACTGGGCGCACCGCCACGGCCAGCCCAGCGGCCGCTTCACCGACACGCTGGCGGGTGCGGAATGGTGGTTCCTGCCGCTGCTGGATGGCGACGAGCGCGCCATCGGCGTGGCCGGCATGCGCTTCCCGCGCAACGCCCCGCGCCTGACCCCGGAGCAGCGCCAGCTGGCCGAGGCGATGGTGGACGACATTGCCCAGGCCGCACTGCGCACGCGGCTGGTGGCCGACCTGGAAAAGGCGCACGTGAGCAATGAGACCGAGAGGCTGCGTTCCGCGCTGCTTTCATCGGTCTCGCACGACCTGCGTTCGCCGCTGGCGGCGATGATCGGTTCGGCCGACAGCCTGTCCAACTATGCCGAGGCCATGGATGCGGGCGACCGCCGCGCACTGCTGGATACCATCCTGGTGGAGGGTGAGCGGCTGGACCGCTACATCCAGAACCTGCTGGACATGACCCGGCTGGGCCACGAGGGGCTGAAGATCAACCGCGACTGGATTGGCGTGGACGAGCTGGTGGGCTCGGCCGCGCGCCGGCTGCAGCGTTACCAGCCGGACGTGCGGTTGCAGCTGGATATTCCCGACACGCTGGGGCCGATCTGGGTGCACCCGGCACTGGTGGAGCAGGCGGTGTTCAACGTGATGGAGAATGCGGCCAAGTTCTCCCCGCCCGGCGCGGCGGTGGAGGTGCAGGCGCGGCGGGTGGACGGCGCGCTGCGCATCGATGTGCTCGACGCCGGCCCCGGCATTCCCGACGACGAACGCGCGCGCATCTTCGACATGTTCTACAGCGTGGAACGCGGCGACCGCGGCCGGCATGGCACCGGGCTGGGCCTGACCATCACCCAGGGCATGATCGGGGCGCACGGCGGCAGCGTGCAGGCGCTGCCGGGCCGCGACGGACGCGGTACCCTGATCCGCATCACGCTGCCCCTGCTGCAACCCCACCCTGCCGATGACCCCGACGAATCCTGACCCTTCCCATGGTGTGCCGCCGGCCCGCGTGCTGGTGATCGACGACGAAGCGCAGATACGCCGCTTCCTCGACATCAGCCTGCGCGCGCAGGGCTACCGCGTGCTGCAGGCGGCGACCGGGCAGGACGGGCTGGAGCAGCTGGTCGGCGAAGGCGCCGACCTGGTGATCCTGGACATCGGCCTGCCGGACATGGAGGGCCACCAGGTGCTGGCCGAGCTGCGCCAGTGGAGCCAGGTGCCGGTGATCATGCTGACCGTGCGCGCCAGCGAAACCGAGAAGGTGCTGGCGCTGGACAACGGCGCCAACGACTACGTGACCAAGCCGTTCGGCACCCAGGAATTGATGGCGCGGGTGCGTGCGCTGCTGCGCACGCGCACGGTGTCGGCCGACGGGGTGCTGCCGCAGTTCGACGACGGCCACCTGCATATCGACCTGGTCCGGCGCGAGGTGCACCTGGACGGGGCACCGGTGGCGCTGACCCGCAAGGAATACGCGTTGCTGTCGCTGTTGCTGCGCAACGCCGGCCGGGTGGTGACGCAGCCGCAGATCCTGGCCGAGATCTGGGGGCCGACCCACCAGCACGATACGCATTACCTGCGCATCCTGGTGGGCAAGCTGCGCCACAAGCTGGGCGATTCGGCGCTGGATTCGCGGTACCTGTTCACCGAACCGGGCGTGGGGTTGCGGTTCAAGGGGTAGCCGGGGTGCGCGTTGTATCGACCAACGGTCGATACCTACCGGCAATGTCGGCGTTGGCTGCCAACCTGCGGTTGTATCGACCAACGGTCGATACCTACCGGTGATGTCGGCGTTGGCTGCCAACCTGCGGGGTAGGTACCGACCGTTGGTCGGTACGCTTTTCTAGAAGCCCAATTCCACGCCCGGCAGCAACGGCTGCAGATGTTCGCGGAACAGCGCCTTGATGCGTTCCAGCGCGGCCTCGTCGTTGCCTTCGAAACGCAGCACCAGCACCGGGGTGGTGTTGGACGCACGCAGCAGGCCCCAGCCATCGGGGAAATCCGCGCGCAGGCCGTCGATGGTGGACAGGCGCGCGCCGAAGAACGCCGACTCTTCCGCCTGCGCCGCCGCCACGAACAGCGATACCAGCGCGTGCGGCGTGCCCGCTTCCACCGGCACCTTCAGCTCCGGCGTGGACACGCTGTCGGGCAGCTCGTCCAGCACTTCGGACGGGGTTTCATCGCGCTGGGCCAGGATTTCCAGCAGGCGCGAAGCCGCATACAGGCCGTCATCGAAACCGAACCAACGCTCCTTGAAGAAGAAGTGGCCGCTCATTTCACCGGCCAGCTCCGCGTCGGTTTCGCGCATCCTGGCCTTGATCAGCGAATGCCCGGTCTTCCACATCATCGGGCTGCCGCCATTGCGCAGCACGTAGTCGGACAGCTTGCCGGTGCACTTCACGTCGTAGATGACCAGCGCGCCCGGGTTGCGCTGCAGGACGTCGGCCGCGAACAGCATCAACAGGCGGTCGGCGTAGATGATCCGGCCTTCCTTGGTGACCACGCCGAGGCGGTCGCCATCGCCGTCGAAGGCCAGGCCGATGTCCGCATCGAAGCGCCTCACGGTCTGGATCAGGTCTTCCAGGTTCGCCGGATCGCTCGGGTCGGGGTGATGGTTGGGGAAGGTGCCATCCACGTCGCAGTACAGCGGAATGACCTCGGCTCCGATCGCCTCCAGCAGCGGCTGCGCCAGTTCCCCGGCCACGCCGTTGCCGGCATCGGCCACCACCTTGATCGGGCGGTCCAGCTGCACGTCGTCGGCAATGCGCTGGATGTAATCGGCGTTGACCTCGCGCTGCTGCAGGCTGCCGGGTTCGGCGGCCACGTGCAGTTGGCCGTCGCGGATGCGCTGGTACAGCTCGGTAATGGCATCGCCGGACAGGGTTTCACCGCCGACCACGATCTTGAAGCCGTTGTAGTCGGGCGGGTTGTGGCTGCCGGTGACGGCCACGCAGCTGCCCGCGCGCAGGTGGTAGCTGGCGAAGTACACCACCGGGGTCGGCGCCAGGCCGATGTCGATGACGTCGCAGCCGGAACGGCGCAGGCCTTCGATCAGGCTGGCGCTGAGTTCCGGACCGGACAGGCGACCATCGCGACCGACCACGATGTCGCGCAGCCCCTGCACCTGCAGCACCGAGCCGATGGCCTGGCCGATCAGCACGGCCACCTGCGGGGTCAGCTCGCGGCCGATCACGCCGCGGATGTCGTAGGCGCGGAAGATGCCTTCCGGCACCTCGTGGCCGGGCCCGGCGGGCAGCGCCGGGGGCGCCGCGCCCGCGGCCGGGGTCGCGTCCAGCACGGGATCCATTTCTAGGCTCTCACGCAGGGTGGGGCCATGTTCGCCTTCGACCGCGCTGGCACGGCGGCGCGGCAGTGGCACCTTGCCCTTGCCGAACTGCAGCATGCCGGCGATGGCCAGCAACAGGACCGCCACGATGAACGACGGAATGGCGCCCAGCCCCAGCGGGCCCGGTTCCACGTCCGGCACCGCCGCCGACAGGCGCAGGCCGGACTTGCCGATCGGCCGGGCCAGGCCCTCGGCGCCGTTCGACAGGGCGGCGTCGCCCTGCTCGATGATGTTGTGGCCGCCCTGGCGCAGCGCCAGGTAGCCGGCGGACGGCACCCGCACCTGGTCGAAGGTGCCGGTCAGGCGCAGCAGCGGCTGGCGCACGTAGATGACCGCCGGCCCCTGCGCGCCCAGCTGCACCGGAACCGCCAGGCCCAGGCGCTGGCCACCGGCATCGCGCACCACGCGTGCAGTGACGGTGTCGCCGGCGATGGCCGCTTCCAGCAGCGCCAGCCGCGCGTAGCCGAAGGTCTTGGGGTCGGCATAGGCCGCGTCCAGGTCGGTGGTGAATACTTCCACCTCTTCGGTGCCCGGCCAGCCCTCGCGGACGGCGAGCGCGGTGGCATCGGCGTCGCCGGCGGCCAGCGCGGCACTGACCCGCTCGCTCTTCACCAGGGTGCGCAGCTGCGCGGTCTGGCCATCCAGCGCGGTCTGCACGCCCTGCACGATCTGGTCGCGCGACTGCTCCAGCGCGTGGCCGACCGACGCCTGTCGCCATTGGCGCACGCCGCTCCACGCAAACCATGCGGCCAGCAGCACCAAGGCCCCCACCAGCAGCAGCTGGTTACGCTTGCCTGTCGATCGCGGCTGTCCTTCCGCCCTTGCCTTGCTCATCGTGTTCCCCCTGTCAGCGCACCCCGGTATGGCCGAATCCACCCGTTCCCCTGGCGCTGTCGGTGAAAGTATCCACTACCTGCAGCCCCACGCGCGCAATCGGCAACACGACCAACTGTGCAATACGGTCACCGGGCTGCAGCGTGAAGGCCTCGCGGCCGCGGTTCCAGGCGCTGATCAGCAGCGGGCCCTGGTAGTCGGCATCGATCAGGCCGGTGCCGTTGCCCAGCACGATGCCGTGTCGGTGGCCTAGCCCGGAGCGCGGCAACACCACCGCGCACAGGTTCGGGTCGGCGATGTGGATGGCGATGCCGCTGGGAATCAGCGCGGTGTCCCCCGGCTGCAGGGTGAGCTCGGTTTCCAGCGCGGCGCGCAGGTCCAGGCCGGCGCTGGCTTCGGTAGCGTAGGCCGGCAGCGGCCAGGTGTCGCCGAAGCGCGGATCGAGCAGCTTCACCTGCAGCGGCTGCAGGGACGGGGCTTGGGTCATGCGTGCAACCTCTGGGCAATCAGGGACAACAGTTGTTCGGCCAACTGCGCCTTGCTGGTGCCGGGGAACACCTGCTCCCCGCCCTGCCAGTACGCAGTCGCCGCATTTTCATCGCTTTCGAAGCCGCCGTTGCTGATCCCGACCTGGTTGGCGATCACCAGGTCCAGCCGCTTGTCGACCAGCTTGCCGCGCGCGTACTTCTCCACGTCGTGGGTTTCGGCGGCGAACCCGACCACCAGCTTCAGCGCGTTGGTCTGCGCGGCGACTTCGGCCAGGATGTCGGCGGTGCGCACCAGTTCCAGGGTCAACGTCTGCGATCCGGCGGTCTTCTTCAGTTTCTGCGGCGCGATCTGGCGCGGGGTGTAATCGGACACCGCCGCCGCGCCTATATAGATGTCGGCGGGCAGCGCGTCGAGCACGGCATCGCGCATCTGCGCGGCCGAGCGCACGTCTACCCGCTGCACCCCGGCCGGGGTGGCCAGGTGCACCGGGCCGCTGACCAGCACCACCTGCGCGCCCTGGCGCACGGCGGCGGCCGCCAGCGCATAGCCCATCTTGCCGCTGCTGCGGTTGCCCACGTAGCGGACCGGGTCCAGGTCTTCATAGGTGGGGCCGGCGCTGATCACCACGCGCAGGCCCTTCAGTTCCTGGATCGCCTCGGGAACAGCGCGGTCCTGCACGGACGCCAGCGCGGCCACGATGGCGTGCGGCTCGCTCAGCCGGCCCGGGCCGGATTCGCCTTCGGCCAGCGGGCCGTCTTCCGGTCCGATCACCTGGGCGCCGCGCTCGCGCAGCAGGCTGATGTTGGCCTGGGTGGCCGGATGGAGCCACATGCGATGGTTCATGGCCGGGCACACGGTGAGCGGCGCAGTGGTGGCCAGGCACAGGGTGGTGACCAGGTCATCCGCATGGCCGTTGGCCAGGCGGGCCAGCAGGTCGGCGGTAGCCGGGGCGACCACGATGCGGTCGGCCCAGCGCGCCAGCTCGATATGGCCCATGGCCTGTTCGGCCGCGCTGTCCCACAGGGTGGTGCGGGTAGGCTGGCCGGACAGGGCCTGGAAGCTCAGCGGGGTAACGAACTGCTGGGCCCCGGCGGTCATGGCGACCTGCACCTGGGCCCCGGCGTCGCGCAGCCGGCGCACCAGTTCCAGCGACTTGTAGGCCGCGATGCCGCCACCCACGCACAACAACAGCTTCTGGCCTGCCAGCGGGCGCGCCTGCGCCGGGGAAGCCTGGGGGGAGTCAGCCACCTGCGGAATTCCTGTCTATCTGAGGCGATTAGCTTACCCGATGGGGTGTGCGGGGCTGATGCCCCAGGGGCATAAGGAGTGGGTTTTTGGTCATGAAGGCGGGTGGCTACCGCACCCACAGACAGCCGGGCCTGGGATATTTAAGATCAGGCCTCATCCAGGGAAGGAGGCGCAGACGCCATGCAATGGCTGGAAACACGAATCCCGCCTCCGTTGGTTCTGCTTACGCTAGCGGTGGCGGGCTTTGGCATGGCGCGTCTGACGCCGGGGCTCTCCTTTCAACCTTCCTGGGCCAGCCTGGTCGCGGTACTGCTAGCGTTGGCAGGGCTCGCACTCAACCTGCTGCCCAAGGTTGCCTTCCGGCGCGCTGGAACGTCGGCCAACCCGCTTCGTCCGGCTGCGACCAAGCACCTCGTCACATCAGGCATCTACAAGTACACGCGCAACCCAATGTATCTGGGTCACGCACTGATCCTGTCCGGGTGGATCGTGCACCTTGGCAGCGTGTCGGCGCTCATTGTCGTTCCAGCATTCGTGCTTTTCATCACGCGGTTTCAGATTCGTCCCGAGGAGCGGGCGCTCGCCACGGCATTTGAGGACTACGAACTGTTCTGCCGCAGTTCGCCAAGATGGTTGTGGCATGCCATTGGAACCGGTGACGCATAGTTCGCAACCCCCCGCGTTCCTCTTCCATGCGAAAATGCCCCATAAGGACGCAGGCTAAGGGGGCAGGATGTTTGGACTCTTCACCAACATGTTCTGTCGGCAGATGCTCGCATCCAACCCGCGCTCGTGCTGCACCATCCTGTGTGCCGCTGTCTTGATGATCAGCAGCATGCCTGCCGCCGCGGCCGAGCGGGTGGCCGCAGGCACCACGGTCGCCAGCGACGCAACCGATGAAAAGGTGCGACTGCAACGTCTTTACGAGGTAAGGCGTGCACTGGCGGCAGCCGAGGAAGAAGCGGCCGCCGCACAGGCCCGCCTTGAAGCGGTATGCCGAAAGCGCGGCGCGGAGGCGGCGGCCTGCCTGGAGCGCGCCGCTGCACTGGCGTATCGCCCTTCCTGGCCAAGTGCCGTGGTCAGCCGGATCGAAAGCAACTGGCTGCGGCCGCCGATCGAAGCGACCGGTCCGGAAGGCTGTACCGCGTTGATCTCGCTGGCACCCGACGGCGAGGTGACGGACATTCGATTCGACCCGCCGTGCGCCTCGAACCTGCTGCAAGCGTCGGTCAAGCGTGCCATTGCCGTCTCGTCACCTTTTCCCCTGCCCGACGACCCGACGCAGTTCAGGTCGCAGATACGCGCGCGTTTCACGCCCATCGAATGACAACTGACGCATCCAGCGGTGCCGGCCCAGGTCCTTGGCAACCACCGCGTTTGGCCTGACACTCCCTGCCGGCACCATGCACGTCGGCAGCTTCCCCGAATCCCGCGTTGGCTCAGGACTCCATGGCGTATGTGGACATGCCCGGAATGTGGTCGAACGTTCACCCGCGCCCGCCAGCGACACGCCTGCGGCACGGGCGAGCGGAGCACGGTGCTTCGCGGCAGGCCGGCACACATCGTCGAGCTCTATGACCAAGCCGAGGCATTCGTAAAGTCGCTGGGTAGGGTGGAGTGTGTGACGCGGGAGCGCTACGTCCTGTTTCGCAGCCAACGGGTCTTTGCCGATGTAGTTGTCATGACGGATGCCCTCCGCCTTGCGATACACCTGGGCCGGCGCGTGGAGCACAGCGCATTCATCAAGGTCGCGAGTGAGGGGACGCAGGTGACCGTGGTCGCCAAACTCCACACCGGGGATGACGTTGATGCAATGAAGCCATTCCTTCGAGAGGCCTACGAGCATTCCATCCGGTAGCGACTCGTCCGATACACGACGCTTTCCCACGTAGTCACGCGGCGGTCCCCGATGCCATCTCATCGCATATGGCATGACACTGCCTGCATGGCAATCAAGCACTGGCCCGAGCACGACCGCCCCCGAGAAAAGCTGCTCAAGCTCGGCGCCGATGCGCTCTCCGATTCCGAGTTGCTCGCACTGTTCATAGGCAGCGGTCGCGGCGGGCTGGATGCAGTGCAGAGTGCGCGGCGCCTGCTGGAGATCCATGGCCCGCTGCGCATTCTCATGGACATGGATGCCGCGCAGCTGAGAAAGCTGCCTGCGCTTGGTCCCGCAACCGCCTGCAAACTCGTGGCCGCACTGGAACTGGCCAGCCGCCACCTCCTGGCCGATCTCGTGCGCGGCGACAGCATCTGCGATCCCGGCTCGGCCGGGCGCTACTTCAAGATGCGATTGCGCGCACGGCCGCAGGAGGTTTTCGCCGCCTTGTTCATGGACACCCGCAACCGGACCCTGGCGTATGAGGAACTTTTCACCGGCACCATCGATGCCGCGGCCGTCTACCCGAGGGAGGTCGTGCGGCGGGCACTGCTGCACAACGCGGCGGCGGTCATCGTCAGCCACAACCACCCATCCGGACGGCCCGAACCCTCCCGGGCCGACCGTGAAATCACCGACCAGCTCCAGCAGGCCCTTGAACTGGTGGGCGTCCGGCTGGTCGACCATATCGTCGTGGGCGACGGCCCGCCGGTCTCCATGGCCGAGCGCGGCTGGCTCCGGCGCGGCCCATTTCCCCCCAGCTGAACGGCCCGGTCAGCCGGATTGCCCGCCTCCCAACGGCTCCGGCCCCATCCGGAGACCCGCCGCCGGCCCCCGCTGTGCCCCGGTTCAATGGATCGGGGCAGCTTCTGGGCTAAAATTGCCGATTCCGCCGCTCCAGTCTTCAAAGCAGGCCTTGTGAAAAATCTCCTCCGCGCCCTGATCAACCAGGGCATCGAAGCGCTGCGTGCCAATGGCACGCTGCCGGCCGACACCCTGACTCCGGAATTCGTGGTGGAACGCCCGAAGACCCGTGAACACGGTGATTTCGCCACCAATGCCGCCATGCTGCTGGCCAAGCCGGCGCGCAGCAACCCGCGCGCCCTGGCCCAGGCCCTGCTGGACGCCCTGCCCAAGAGCGACGACGTGCTGCGCGTTGAGATCGCCGGCCCGGGCTTCATCAATTTTCACCTCGCCCCCAGCGCCTACCAGCGTGAAGCGGCCAGCGTGCTCAAGGAAGGGGCCGATTACGGCCACAACCTGAGCGGCAACGGCCGCACCGTGGGCGTGGAATACGTGTCGGCCAACCCGACCGGCCCGCTGCACGTGGGCCATGGCCGCGCCGCGGCGATCGGCGACAGCCTGGCCCGCCTGCTGGAAGTGAATGGCTGGAACGCCAAGCGCGAGTTCTATTACAACGACGCCGGCGTCCAGATCGAGAACCTGGCTCTGTCCACCCAGGCCCGCGCCAAGGGCATCAAGCCCGACGACGCCGGCTGGCCGGAAGGCGGCTACCGCGGCGATTACATCGAAGACGTGGCCAAGGCTTACCTGGCCGGCGCCACCGTTGAGCTGGAAGGCCACGCGGTGGTGGGCGAGCGCGACCCGGACAACCTGGACGCGATCCGCCGCTTCGCGGTGGCCTACCTGCGCAACGAGCAGAACCAGGACCTGGCCGCGTTCGGGGTGGATTTCGACATCTACTTCCTGGAAAGCTCGCTGTACAAGGACGGCAAGGTCGAAGAGACCGTGGCCCAGCTCAACGCGGCCGGCCATACCTATGAGGAAGGCGGCGCGCTGTGGCTGCGCTCGACCGACTTCGGTGACGACAAGGACCGCGTGATGCGCAAGTCCGACGGCACCTACACCTACTTCCTGCCGGACGTGGCCTACCACCTGTCCAAGTGGCAGCGCGGCTATGAGCGCGCCATCACCGAGCTGGGCGCGGACCACCACGGTTCGCTGGCGCGCGTGCGCGCCGGCCTGCAGGCGCTGGACGTGGGTATTCCCAAGGGCTGGCCGGAGTATGTGCTGCACCAGATGGTGACGGTGATGCGCGGCGGCGAAGAAGTGAAGCTGTCCAAGCGGGCCGGCAGCTACCTGACCCTGCGCGACCTGATCGAGGAAGCCGGCCGTGATGCCACCCGCTGGTTCCTGATCGCGCGCAAGCCCGATTCGCAGCTGACCTTCGATATCGACCTGGCCCGCCAGCAGAGCAATGACAATCCGGTCTTCTACGTGCAGTATGCGCACGCCCGCGTGTGCAGCCTGCTGCGCCAGGCACAGGAGAAGGGACTGTCGTACACCCCGGCCGAGGGCCTGACCGGGCTGGCGTCGCTGAGCGACGAACCTTCGCTGTGGCTGATGGTGGAAATGTCGCGCTTCCCGGAAGTGGTGGAAGCGGCCGGCGTTGCGCTGGAACCGCACCTGGTGGCGCAGTACCTGCGTGAATTGGCGCACGCCTTCCACACGTGGTATCACGGCACGCAGGTACTGGTCGCTGACGATGCCGAACGCAATGCCAAGCTGACGCTGGCCTGCGCGGCACGCCAGGTGCTGGCCAATGGTCTGAACATCCTGGGCGTTTCCGCCCCGGAAAAAATGTAAGTAGTGGAGAGGCAGTAAATGGCAGCACGACGTGGCAAGACCCAGGCCCGACGCAACACCAGCCAAGGCACGCCCGGATGGGTGTGGCTGGTGGCCGGCGTGGCGATTGCCGCCGTGGTGTTCCTGGCGGCACCGAACCTGTTCAAGAACGATGGCGACGGCTTCCTGCGGGTAGGCCCGCAGCCGGACCCGAACGCGCAGCCGGCCCCGGTCAGCGACGCCGACACCGACGTGGGCGCCGAACTGCCCAAGCCGGGTGCGGCCAAGCCTGCCGAACCGGCCAAGCCGGCGGCCACGCAGTACGACTTCTACACCCTGCTGCCCGGCAAGGAAGTGGAAATGTCCGATGCGGAACTGGCGGCCAGCGCGCGCGCCGAGGAACAGCGCCGGGCCAAGGCCGAAGCGCAGCGCGCGCAGGCCGCGCTGGAAGGTCGCCCGGTGCCGGCGGCCACGCCGGCGCCGACTGCGGCTACCGCGACCACGACCACCGCTGCGCCGGCCCCGCTGCCGGCGCCGGTGAGCGAGCGCCCGGCAGCCACCGCGGCGGCGACGCCGGCGGCAACGCCGACCGTGCCGAAGCCGGAGGCCACTGCGGCCTCGGCACCGGCCGCTGCTGCGGCGGCGCCGCCGGCAAGCAACGTGCGTTACATCCTGCAGGCTGGTGCGTTTGGCGCCTCCGGCGACGCCGAGGCGACCAAGGCCAAGCTGGCGATGATCGGCCTGGCCGCACGGGTGGAATCGGCGCAGATCAACGGCAAGACCGTGTACCGCGTGCGCATGGGGCCGTATGGCACTGCCGGCGAGCTGGCCGATGCCAAGCAAAAGCTTGACGGCACCGGGTTGCAGGCTATGGCGATCAAGGCGCAGTAGCGCCGACAGGTAGAGCCGACTGTCAGTCGGCTGCTCCACAAAAATGCCCCGCATCGCGGGGCATTTTTGTTTTGGTTGGTCGCGTGGAGCCGCCGACCAACGGTCGGCGCTACCAGCGGCGCGGTCGTTGCGCTACGTTGGCACTCCCATCACCCAGCACGGAGCGCCACATGAGCAGTTCGGAAGGCAATGACCGCCGTATCGACAACATCGAATTCAACGTGGCCGACATCGCGCGCAGCAAGGCGTTCTATGGCGAGGTGTTTGGCTGGACCTTCACCGATTACGGCCCGGGCTATACCGAGTTCAACGACGGGCGGCTGCGTGGTGGGTTCACCACCGATGGGCCGGTGCGGAGCGGTGGGCCACTGGTGATCCTGTATGCCGATGACCTGGAGGCGACGCAGGCGCGGGTGGAAAAGGCCGGTGCGGAGATTTCCACGCCGGCCTTCGACTTCCCGGGCGGGCGCCGGTTCCATTTCCGCGACCCCGATGGGTATGAGCTCGCGGTATGGACGGCGGCCTGATCAGTCGCGCGCGACCTGGAAGCCGGCGAATGACTGGCTGACCGGCATCACTTCCAGCCGGTTGATGTTGAGGTGCGCCGGCAGGTTGGCCACCCACAGGATCTGCTCGGCGATGTCATCGGCGGTCATCGGGTTGGCACCGGTGTAGAGCGTGTCCGAGGCAGCCTGGTTGCCGTGGGTGCGGACCAGGGTGAATTCGGTTTCGGCCATGCCCGGTTCGATGGTGGTGACGCGCACCCCGGTACCGTGCAGGTCCGAGCGCAGGCCCAGCGAGAACTGGCTTACGAAGGCCTTGGTGCCGCCGTAGGCATTGCCACCCGGGTACGGGTACACGCCGGCCACCGAGCTGATGTTGATGATGGCGCCCTTGCGCGCCACCAGCTGCGGCAGCAAACGGTGGGTGAGCGTGACCAGCGCGGTGACGTTGGTGTCGATCATGGTGCGCCAGTCGTCCAGCGAGGCGCTCTGGGCCGGGGCGGTGCCCTGGGCCAGGCCGGCGTTGTTGACCAGCAGGTCGATGTCGGCGAAGGCGGCCGGCAGCGCGGCCAGCGCCGCTTCCATGGCGGCGTTGTCGCGCACGTCGAAGACCGCCGCGTGTACGCGCTCGGGGCCGTAGGCGTCGACCAGCGGCTGCAGCCGTTCGGCGCGGCGCCCGGTGGCGATGACCCGCCAACCGGCCTGGGCGAAACGATGGACGGCGGCGGCGCCAAAGCCGGAAGTGGCGCCGGTGATCAGAGCGGTACGGGTCATCGCGGGTCTCCGTGGGATTCCCGGCTATTTTCGCACCCCGCGCCCGATCGTGTTGGCCGGGGCTGGCGGCTTCAGCGGATGCGGAACACGCGGGCCTTGGGCAGGTCTTCGTCCACCTGCAGGAACCAGCGCCCGGCAATGCCCGGCACCACCACGATGGCGGGGTTGGCGCGGCTGGCCTTGAGCTTCATTTCGCCCTTGAGCACCTGCCACTGCTGGCCATTGTCCAGGGTGAACACGGTGCCGGGCCGCCAGCCGTCCACGGAGCCGGTGACATGCGCCTCGATGGGGCCGTCGTCCAGGCCGGGGAACATCGGGGCCGGGGTCGGCGCGCCGGGCAGCGGCGCGACGGCGGCGGCAACCGGCGCGGCCGGCACCGGGGCGCGGGCCTCGGCCTCGCGCAGCAGGCGGTTCAGGGTCTGCAGCTGGGCCGGGGTGAGCCCCACGTCGGCCAATTGCTGCGGGTCGAGGCGCTGCTCGATCGCCACATACGGGGCCTGGGCGGTAGCCGTTGCGGCCAGCCAGACCATGCCCACACCCGCCAGAACCTGCCACCTGCGCATTGCCTGCTCCACTGCCTGTCGATGCCTGAGGAGCGCACTGTGCTTCACTTTCATGGCAGCCGGATGACAGGCGGCGCGGGCTTTTCCGGGCCGGGGGCCCGGGTGGGGGTAAAATGGCGGCCAGCCACGCAGCCGCGATGGCCGTATTGGACGTCACATGATCAACAACGATGTACTGCGCAGCATCCGTTACATGCTCGATCTGAGCGACGGCCGGATCGTGGAAATCTGTGCCCTGGCCGACCCGGCGTTCGTGGTCGACAAGGCCGATGTGCCCGGCTGGCTGCGCAAGGAGAACGAGGAAGGTTTCGTGGCCTGCGACGACCGCACGCTGGCGCACTTCCTGGACGGGCTGATCGTGCAGATGCGCGGCCGCGATGAAAGCCAGCCGCTGCGTCCGGTGGAAAAGCGCATCACCAACAACCTGGTGTTGAAGAAGCTGCGCGTGGCCTTCGAGCTGAAGGACGTGGACATGCATGCGATCTTCGAGAGCGCGGGGTTCCCGGTGTCCAAGCCGGAGCTGTCGGCGTTGTTCCGCCAGCCCGATCATAAGAATTTCCGCGCGTGCGGGGATCAGTTGCTGCGGAATTTCCTGAAGGGTTTGACGCTGCGCGTTCGTGGCGCGTAAGGCGCTTCTTCGATCGGGGTCCATGCGTTAAAGCGCCGATCGCGTGTATCGGCGGTCGTTTGGGAACCGACCCTACCGGGCCAGCGCCCCGGCCTGGCCGGCATGGCGCCCGCATGGGTAGGGTCGCATCCCTATCGACCGCACGCGCTGGTAATTACCCCGGTTGGGCATGACCTTTGCCGGAGAAGCGCGGTTTCCACAAGCGCCGGTGGTTCAGAACGTGGTCTGTATGGCGAACTCCACGCGCGACCCGGCGTTGCTTCCGAACAATCGCTTCGCCGCGCCATCGGTGTCGTGCGCGGTCAGGCGCAGCTCCCACGGTCCGTGCACGTTCCAGATGGCGCTGAGCTGGCCATGCAGGTAATCGTCGGCGTACGCGCTGTCGAGCCAGTACTGGCCCACCGCGCCTTCGATCCGCCACTGCTCGCCCAGCGGCAGCCGCGCGCCAATCTGCGCATAGGTGCCGGTGGTGCCGCTGGCCAACGCATCGTCGGAAACGCCGATGCTCACCCAGTAGCGCTCCTTCCAGGTCAGGGTGCTGTTGAGCTCGGTCCAGTCCAGGTCCACGCGGGTGGACGGATACAGGTAATGGGTGAGGTTGACGTCCAGTGCCCAGTCCGGCGCCAGCTGGCCGCCCCACCCGGCCACGATGTCGAACTCGCTGCGCGCGCCCACGTCCGGCTCGAACGACACCCCCGACCCCCATACCGACGCATACCAGCCTGATGCGCTGCCCAGCTTGACGCCGGCCTGCACGGTGGGATCTTCCAGGGTCTGCGAACTGCCGCGCCACACGTAGTCCGTGGTCAACGTGGCGTTGCCGCTCACGGCGGCAGATGCCGCGCCACTCAGCGCCAGGCCGAGCACCAGACCACCGATCCGGCGCACGCTGCGCCCTGTTTCCTGTATTGCCACCACATCCACCACTCAAGAAAACGGCCGCGCCGTCGAGGTGCGTAGTGTGGTGAGCGCGGGCGTAAAGGCGCCATGTGGCGCGGCCGCAACCCGCGCAAATTCGGTGTAAAAGCTGCAGTGGAATCCTGCCAACCCATGGCTCCCTGCACCGCTCTGCCGGCCAACGGCCGGCGCTACGGACGGGCCGCGCTATCATGTCGGTCCTGACTGACCTGCAGCGAGAATGGCGTGGACGCGATCCTGACCCCGGTGTCGATTGGCGAGCTGATCGACAAGATCACCATCCTGGAAATCAAGGCCGAACGCATCACCGATGCGGGCAAGGTGGCCAATGTGCGCACCGAACTGGAAGGCCTGCTGCCGCTGTGGCAGGAGCTGCTGGCCGCGCAGCCGGGGCTGGAGCCGCTCAAGGCGCGGCTCAAGGACATCAACGTGCAGATGTGGGACATCCAGGACCAGCTGCGCGACAAGGAAGCGAAGCAGGTGTTCGATGATCAGTTCATCCAGCTGGCGCGTGGCGTATATGGCACCAACGGCGAACGCTCGAAGGTGAAGAACGAGATCAACCGGCTGGCCGGTTCGCAGCTGGTGGAAGAAAAGCAGTACCAGGGGGAATGATCGGCGCCCCGTAGGGTGCTGGTTGGCATTGTGCCACCACGCCGGTAGAGCCACGCCCTGCGTGGCTGGATCCATCAACGGGCGGTAGCAGCCAGGAACCGCTCGCGGTCCTGCTGGGTGCGCCGGCGGATCTCCGCCAGCGCTTCATTTTCCGTAGCTTCCAGCATCGATTCGAACAGCCGCTGGAAATGATTGCGCATGGCGGTGCGGGCCGCGCCCGGGTCGCGCTGGCGCAGGCCATCGAGGATGGCGGTGTGTTCGTCGTTGCGGGTGTCGCCGTCGTTGTGGCATACGTTGGCATACACCTGGCGCACGCGCGGCAGCTCGTTGCGCATGCGCCAGATCAGCTGCACGCAGTGCTCCACCACCGGGTTGCCGGCAATCCGCGCAATGGTCAGGTGGAACTGGCGGTCGGCTTCGCTGGCCGCCGCCTCGGTCGACGCCGGGTCGGTCATGGCCGCGATCAGGCCTTCCAGCATGTCCACTTCGGCATCGGTGATGCGGCTGGCCGCCATCGCCGCCGCCTCGGCTTCGATCACCGCCCGCGCGGCGGTGAGGTCGAAGGCCGAGACGTCCGGCAATGCCCCCGGCGCCGCCGACGGGCGCGCCTTCACATACACGCCCGAGCCGGTCTTGATGGTGATCAGGCCCTGCGCTTCCAGTGCGATCTCCGCCTCGCGCACGGTCACCCGGCTCACTCCCAGCCGTTCGGCCAGGTCGCGTTCGCCGGGCAGGCGCGAGCCGGGCGGGAATTCGCCCTTCTCGATCAGCGCGACGATTTCGGCGGCAATGGACTGGTAAAGGCGGGGTTCGGACATCATCAAGGCCTGGCTGTACGGTGGCTGGGGACCATCACGCTCGTTTAGAACCGGTAGCGTACCCCGAGATAATACCGCCGCCCGTAGGTGGTGTACTCGCGGAAGCTGCCCAGGATGGGCATATCCGACACCCGGGGCTCGTCAGTGAGGTTGCTGGCCGACAGCGATACCGACAGGTTCCTGTTGACCTTGTAGGTGGCGCGGAAGTCGAGCGAGCCATTGTCGCGGACATAACGGTTCTGCGCGGGGTCGCCAACGAACTGCTGGTAGTAGTCGGAGCGGTACTTGTAGATCGCCTGCAGGTCCAGCTTGCCCAGGCCCCAGTACACCTGCGCCGAGGCCACGTGCTTGGACAGGCCGAAGATGTTGGCCGGCTCCACGATGCCCGGGGTGACCAGGCCGGTGGCCGGGTCGGTGGACTCGCCCAGGCGCAGGTCTTCGGTCTTGAAGTTGGAATGGGCGTAGTTGTAGCTGGCCTTCACGCCCAACCCGGAGAAGATGCCGGGCAGGTAGGAGAAGGCATGCGAGCCGGTCAGCTCAAAGCCGATCAGATCGCTCTTCTGGTCGCTGGTGGCCAGCTGCTCGACCGGCACGGTCACGCTCACGCCATCGATGTCGAACGCCTCGCCCACCACTACCGGCACCGAGCCGCCGTTGAACTGCTTGTAGTACACGGCCGTGGAGAGCATGGAATCGGCATTGGCGTACCACTCCAGCGACACATCGGCATTCCACGACATCAGCGGGGTGGCGCGCGGGTTGCCGGTGGCGGTGATGTTGCCCAGCGCGTCGGCGACGCTGCCGAACTCGGTGTCCACCTCGTCCAGGTTGAAGCTGCGGCCGTAACCGAGCGCGGCCAGATCCGGTCGCGACATCGCACGGTAGGCGGCCACGCGCAGCAGCAGGTCCGGGCGCAGTTCGAAGGCGGCGTTGAAGCTGGGCAGCCACTCGTTGTTGCTGGACTTGAGCACCTGCCGGGTGAAGTCGCCGGTGGGCCGCAGGGTCACGGTGCCGTCGGGGTTGTTGACCACGTCCAGCCCGCTGCGCAGGCCCATCGACCGCACGTCGGTATGCACCCAGCGTACGCCGATGTTGCCGGTGACCGGCACGCCGAACCATTCGCTGCTGTAGTCGCCCATCAGGTAGATGGCGCTGGTCTTCTCGGTCACGTCGTTGTTGGCCGGGTCGCGCAGGTCCGCGCTCAGGCCGGTGTCGTCGGCGCCGGTGAAGGCCTTGAACAGACAGCGGCTGTCGAAGGTGGCCCACTGGTCGATGGTGTTGCCGCTGGCATTGGCCAGGAAGTCGTCCTGCGGGAAGGCCTGGCGGCAGGCGCGGTTGGCGGCGCGGATCGCAGCGACATTGGTGGTGGTGACATCCACGGTGTCGGTGAAATCGGTGTAGGTCGCTTCGGAACGCCGCAGGCCACCCTTCAGCGCGGTGAAGAAGCCGCTTTCCGGAGTAAACGCCGCATCGAAGCGGCCGGCACGGATGGTGTGCTCGCGGTCCTGCTGGCGGCGCCGGACCAGCGCCGAATCGGTGAAGTTGTCCGGGTTGTTGACGTCGAACGCCGGATCCAGATGGATGCTGGGTACGTCGCCGCTGTAGTCGTAGGTGTAGTCCACGTAGCGGGTGTTCTTGATCCCCGCCACCGGATTGCCGTTGATGTCGGTACGGCCGGCGCGCAGGCGGGTGGAACGTTCAATCTGCGAGCGTTCGGTATTGGAGTAGGACAGGTCGGTGGACAGCATCCACGCCGGGCTGGGCCGCACGATCAGGTTCAGGCCACCGCCGGTGTATTCCTCGTTGCGCTCGAGGAAATTGCCGGTGGAATCGATGGTGGTGCTGCCGGTGTGGCTGAGCAGCGCACCGTCATCGCTGACCACGCGGTTGTTGATGTTGCGCATCATCGACGACAGCGTGAGGTCGGAACGGTCTTCGGTGTAGTCGCGCTTGGAGTGCTGGTAATCCAGGTTCACTTCCACCGCGTCGTTGGGCCGCCACTGCAGCGCGCCGAATTGGGAATCGCGCTTGTCGTGTTCGATGAACTGGCGGTACAGGCGGCTGCCGGGCACCAGGTAGTACGGCACGCCGTTGGCGACGTCGTTGCCGTTGACCTGGGTGCAGTTGCGCGTCGCACCGACCACTTCGCGGCCATCGCAGGCGGCCCACGTGGTGCTGCTGGAGAACATCTCTTCCGGGTTGCTGCCTTCCAGCGCCTGCAGGCCAAGCGACACGCCCAGCTTGCCGCCGTTGTTGAACTCGAACTGGTCGATGTAGCTGGCGGTACCGCGCCAGCCCACGCCATCGCCATCCTTGAGGCGGTCGTCGTACTCCTGCCAGGTGCCGCGGCCGTCCAGCTGGATGGTCTGCTTGCCGTACTCCAGCGGTTTGACGGTTTCCATGTTGACCGTGCCGGCGACGCCGCCTTCGACGAAGTCGGCGCGCTGGGTCTTGTAGATCGCCACGGTGTTGATCAGCTCCGACGGGAACTGGTTGAAATTGACCGAGCGGTCGCCGCTGCCGTTGGTGGCCTCGCGCCCGTTGAAGGTGGACGAGCCCAGGAACGGACCCAGGCCACGGATCGAGATTTCCGAGGCGCCACCCTTTTCGCGGTGGGTGGACGCGCCGGTGATGGTTTCGATGGCTTCGCCGATGGACAGCGCCGGCAGGTCGCCGATGTCTTCCGCCGACAGCACGTCGGAAACCACGGTCTCCTCGCGTTTCTTGTCGATCGAGGTCTGGATGGTGCCGCGGGTCCCGGTCACCTGGACCTGGTCGAGCGTGGTGGCCTGCTGCGCCGGCGGGGTGGCCGGGGCGGCGTCCTGCGCGTGCACCAGCGGCACGACTGCGGTAGCGCACAGGGCATAGAACAGCGCGCTGTGCAGCGCGGTGTGGCGGAAGCCTCGTGGCGAGGCCGTACGGCGGTCATGCAACATCGTGATCTCCCTCCCAGGATGGATCGTCCGACTACACGGATTCGATCCGGAAGATTCACGGTTGGAAGACCAATGTCAATGAATTGGTACTAAAGTCTACCCCGGTGATGTGCCTAGACCAATTAGGACCACGTTTATGTGCGGATGCAGCAGGATTTTGCGCAAAGCGCCTACCAGATGCGTCTAAAGTGGTATGCGATTCTGGTTGACTGTTGCGCGGTGGAGGCTGTTACCATCCGGACTCGCGTTGGCGTCCATGGTGATCTGGGAGGGTTAGCCGGTGGCACAGCAACATGATGTGGGTCTTGGCAAGGCGGTGAAGCGCTGGTGTTGGTGGGGTCCGTGCGTTGAAGCGCCGATGGGCCGTACGGGCGGGCGTTTGGGAACCGCCCCTACCGTCTTGGCACTACTGCTCTTTCCTGGGTTTGCCTGGTCGGCTGAGTATCTTGTGCACGACGCGGCTGGGTACGCTGCCGCTGCCAAGGGCCTTGAACCTGGCGATACCGTCGTTCTGGCTGACGGGATCTGGCGGGATATGGACCTGCTGCTGACGGGCATCGGTAAAATTGGTCAACCAATTCGTCTGACTGCACAGACGCCGGGCAAGGTAATCCTCAGCGGGCAGTCGCAGCTGCGGCTGGCCGGCGCCCATCTGGAGGTGTCCAACCTGGTGTTCCGCGATGGCTGGGCGCCGGGCGGCGAGGTGGTGAGCTTCCGCCGCTCCTCCAGTGCATGGGCCGAGCACAGCCGGGTTACCGGCATCGTCATCGATGGTTATAACAAGCCCGACCGCGCCCAGTCCGACAACTGGGTGGCGATGTACGGCCGCTTCAACCGCTTCGACCACAACCACCTGGTGGGCAAGACCAACGCCGGCACTACCCTGGTGATAGTGCGCAATGCCACCAGCGGCCTGGACAACCGCCACCGCATCGACCACAACTGGTTCGGGCCACGCCCCAACCTGGGCAGCAACGGCGGCGAGACGATCCGGGTGGGCACCAGCCACGATTCGCAGTCGGCCTCGAACACGGTGGTGGAGAACAACTGGTTCGAGCACTGCGATGGCGAAGTGGAGATCGTCTCCAACAAGTCCGGCGGCAACCTCTACCGCGGCAACGTGTTCAAGGAATCGCGCGGCTCGATGGTGCTGCGCCACGGCCACGGCAACGTGGTGGAGCGCAATGTGTTCCTGGGCAACGGCAAGGCGCACACCGGTGGGGTGCGGGTGATCAACCGCGACCAGATCGTGCGCGACAACTACTTCGAAGGGGTGGCCGGCGACGGCTTCGCCGCGGCGCTGGCGGTGATGGCCGGCACACGCGATGCACCGCTCAACCGCTATGAGCAGGTCGACAACGCGCTGATCCGCCGCAACAGCTTCGTGCAGGCGCGTTACCTGTTCCTCGGTGCCGGGCTGGACGAGGAGCGCAACGCCATGCCGGTGCGCAGCAGGATCGCCGACAACCTGTTCGTCGGCGATGGCAGCGGCGAGCTGTTGCGTACGCAGGGTGATCTTTCCGGCATTGCCTTCAGCGGCAACGTGCAGAGCCCCACGGCATCACCCGGTTTCCCCAACGGCGTGCAGGGCCGTAGCCTCACCCTGCAGCGCGCGGCCAACGGGCTGTTGTATCCGCCGGCCGGCATCGAGGTCGGCGCACCGCGCGACCTGGCGCCGGTTCCGCGCGAACAGGTCGGCGTGGCGTGGTATCCCAAGCAGCTGACCCGGACCGCGCTGGACAGCGGCCGCGAGCAGCGCGTGGCGCCGGGCGAAGACACCCTGGTGACAGCGGTGGCGGCCAGCGCCGCGGGCGACCGCCTGCAGCTGCAGGCCGGCGATTACCGCATCAGCCAGGTGCTGGCGGTGGACCACCCGCTGAGCGTGGTGGGTCCGGCCAAGGGCAGGGCCACGTTGCGCTTTTCGCGGCCGTCGTTGTTCGAGATCCGCCCCGGCGGTTCGCTGCGCCTGGCCGGGCTGGACATCGACGGCAGCCTGGCGCCGGACGCCGCCGGCAATGCGGTGATCCGGGTGCCGCCGGGCAGCCAGGCCTTCGATTACACGCTGGAGATCACCAACAGCCGCATCCACGACCTGAGCGGCAACAAGGCCTTCGATGTGATCAACACCGGCAAGGGCACGTTCGCCGCGTCGATCCGGCTTCAGGGGGTGACGGTGCGCGACATCAGCGGCAGCGTGATCGCCGCTGCCGCCGAGACCGACGACCTGGGCACTTACAACGCCGAAACCGTGGAGATCATCGATTCGGTGTTCCAGCGGGTCGGCGGCCCATTGGTGAACCTCTACCGCGGCGGCACCGATGAAAGCACCTTCGGCCCGGCCTTCCAGCTTCGCGGCAGCCGCCTGGAACAGGTCGGCAACGCCGGCGACACCAGCCTGCGCCTGCACGGCGTGCAACAGGCCGACCTGGGCGACACCATCTGGCTGCGCAGCGGCCGGGTGCGATTCACCCACCAGACCGGCGAGCCGACGCTGCGCCTGCGCAACACCACGTTCACCGCTACGGCGGCGCTGCAGTCCGATCTTCCAGCCGAGACTTTGCCATGACGCGTTCCACGCCCCTGATGCTGCTGCTGGCGGCCACTTTCAGCGCCTGCGCGCTGCCCGCCGCGCACGCGCAGGCGCCCAGCGCTGCCGCGCGCGGCACCCAGGCCGACACCGCACCGGTGCTGGTCACCGCCGCGCAGTGGGAGCAGATGCGCCGCGACGGTGCCGGCTACCCGATGTTCGCCAGGGAACAGGCGCGTGCGGAAAAACTCGTGCGTGCGATGATGAAGGCCGGCATCGACGTGCCGGTACCCAAGGACAAGGGCGGCGGCTACACCCACGAACAGCACAAGCGCAATTACCAGGCCATCCAGGCCGCGGGCGCGCTGTACCGGCTCACCGGCGACAAGGCGTATGCGAACTTCGCGCGCGATGTGCTCCTCGGCTACGCCAAGCTGTACCCCGGCCTGGGGGCGCATCCGGAAGGACGCGGGCAGATTCCCGGGCGACTGTTCTGGCAGACCCTCAATGATTCGGTGTGGCTGGTCAACGCCGTGCAGGGCTACGACGCGATCCGCGACAGCCTCAGCGCCGATGAGCGCCGCACCATCGACGACAACGTGTTCCGGGCGATGGCACGGTTCCTGAGCGGCAACCCGGAGAACTTCGACAAGATCCACAACCACGCGACCTGGGCGGTGGCCGCCACCGGCATGACCGGCTACGTGCTGCGCGATCCGGTGCTGGTGGACCAGGCGCTGAAAGGCAGCAGGCGCGATGGCAGCGCCGGCTTTCTCAAGCAGGTGGACCAGCTGTTCTCGCCGGATGGCTATTACGAGGAAGGCCCGTACTACCAGCGGTATGCGCTGGCGCCGTTCATCCTCTTCGCCAACGCCGTGCAACGCAACGAGCCGCAGCGCGACATCTTCAAGCGCCGCGACGGCGTGCTGCTCAAGGCGGTGGATGCGCTGGTGCAGAGCAGCTACGGCGGGTATTTCATCCCGATCAACGACGCGATCCTGGACAAGGGCCTGGACACCGAAGAGCTGGTGGCGGGCATCGACATCGCGTACGCCAACACCGGCGATGCACGGTTGCTGTCGGTCGCCAAGGGCCAGAAGCGCGTACTGCTCTCGCCCGAAGGGCTGCAGGTGGCCAAGGCGCTGGCTGAGGACAAGGCCAAGCCCTACGCCTTCGTGCCCACCCTGCTGCGTGACGGTCCGGACGGCAGCGAAGGCGCGCTGGCGATCCTGCGCATGGGCGGTGAGGACGGCCAGGCGCTGGTGATGAAGAACACCAAGCAGGGCATGGGCCACGGCCACTTCGACAAGCTCAACTGGCTGTTCTACGACAACGGCCAGCGCGTGGTCGCCGACTACGGCGCGGCGCGCTTCCTCAACATCGAAGCCAAGTCCGGCGGCATCTACCTGCCCGAGAACAGCAGCTGGGCGCGGCAGACGCTGGCGCACAACACGCTGGTGGTGAACGAGCAGAGCCACTTCGGCGGTGACTGGAAGAAGGGCCAGCCGCTGGCCCCCGCCCCGCTGCTGTTCGCGGTGACCGACGACACCCAGATCGTGTCGGCACGCATGGACGGTGCGTACGACGGCGTGAGCTTCACCCGCACCCAGGCGCTGCTGTCGCACCCATCGCTGGGCCAGCCGGTGGTGCTGGACCTGCTGCGCGTGGACGGCAGCAAACCGGCCCGCTACGACCTGCCGCTGCACTTCAACGGCCACATCATGGACGTCGGCTTCAAGGCGCAATCGGCGGTGGCCACCCGGCCGGTGCTGGGCACGGCCAACGGCTACCAGCACGTGTGGGTGGATGCCTCCAGCGACCCCTCCGCCGAGGCCCGCAGCCTGACCTGGCTGCTGGATGGGCGCTTCTATACCTACCGTTTCGCCAGCACCGCGCCATCGCGTGCGTTGATCGGCGAAAGCGGCGCCAACGACCCGTCGTTCAACCTGCGCCGCGAGCCGTTGCTGCTGCAGCGCGTGGATGGCCAGGCCAGCACCACCTTCTACGGCGTGCTGGAACCGCATGGCCAGTACGACGGCACGGCCGAAACCGTGCGCGGCGCCAACAGCCGCATCGATGCGATCACCCACTACCGTGGCAAGGACGCCAGCGTGCTGGTGCTGGCGCTGGCGGGCGGCAAGCGGGTGGCACTGGGGGTGGCCGATGATCCGTCCAAGGGCGGCACGCACGAAGTGAGCGGGAACGGCCAGCGCTGGACCTGGACCGGCGGCTGGAAGCGCTTCGACACCGCCAGCGGCAAGGACGGCAAATGAAGATCACGAGCAAGGCAACCTCCTACGTACGCTGGCTGATCGTGGCCCTGATCGCGGTGGCCACGGTGATCAACTACATCGACCGCAACGCACTGGCGGTGATGTGGCCACAGATCTCCAAGGACGTGGGCGCCACCAAGGAAGACTACGCGCTGCTGGTCACGGTGTTCATGCTGTTCTACGCCGCCGGCCAGTTCGTGTTCGGCAGACTGTTCGACATCATCGGCACCCGGCTGGGTTTCGCGCTTTCGATCGCGGTGTGGTCGATCTCGATCGCACTGCACTCGGTCACCCATTCGATCCTGTCCTTCAGCATCGTGCGGGCCATGCTGGGCATCAGCGAAGCCGGCGCCTGGCCGGGTGCGGTGAAGGCCAATGCGGAATGGTTCCCGGCGCGCGAACGGGCCCTGGCGCAGGGCGTGTTCAATGCCGGCGCGTCCGTTGGCGCGGTCGTGTCGGCGCCGCTGATCGCGGTGCTGTTCCTGTGGCTGGGATGGCGCGGCACGTTCATCCTGATCGGCGCGATCGGTTTCGTCTGGCTTCTGCCATGGCTGATCATCTACCGCGCCGGCCCGGACAAACATCCGTGGGTAAGCGCGGCCGAGCGCGCGCTGATCCTGGACGCGCCGGCCGAACAGCCGGCGGTGCCCAAGGCCGAGTACGCGCCCAACGTGCGCCAGCTGCTGGGCCACCGGCAGACCTGGGGCATCCTGATCTCGCGCTTCTTCCTGGATCCGATCTGGTGGCTGTTCGTGTCCTGGCTGCCGATCTACCTGGCCGACACCTTTGGTTTCGACATCAAGCAGATCGGCATCTTCGCCTGGGTGCCCTACGTGGGCGCGATGATCGGCAGCCTCGGCGGCGGCTGGCTGTCCGGCCGGCTGATCGGCGCCGGCTGGAGCGTGGACCGCGCGCGCAAATGGGTGATCACCCTGGGCGGGGCGATCATGGCGCCGGCGCTGGTGGGCGCGGTGCTGGCCACCGACCCGGTCTGGGCGGTGGTGACCATCGCCTTCGTGCTGCTCGGCTTCCAGATCGCCATCGGCAATATCCAGACCCTGCCGGGCGACATCTTCAGCGGCAAATCGGTGGGCTCGCTGGCCGGGCTGGGCGGCATGGCCGCGGTGGCCGGCACGCTGATCACCACCTGGCTGGTGCCGGTGATGACCCGCGAGTCCTACGCACCGATCTTCATCCTGGTGGCTGCGCTGGTGCCCGCCTCCCTGCTCGCCCTGTGGCTGGTGACCGGACGCGTCGAGAAGGTCGACGCGCCGCCGTACCGCTGAATTTCCTTTTCCCCCTCGCATCACTGGAGTAACAAATGAATCAGTTCAAGGACAAGGTGGCGATCGTCACCGGTGGCGGCCGCGATATCGGCCGTGAGATCTCGCTCAAGCTGGCCGCGGCCGGCGCCAAGGTGTGCATCAACTACGCCAATGACGAAGCCAGCGCGCAGGAGACCCTGCAGCAGGTGCAGGCCGCCGGCGGCACCGCCATCGTGCACCGCGCCGACGTGACCGACGCGCAGGCCGTGGCCGACATGGTTGCCGCGACCCAGACTGCGTTCGGGCCACGGATCGACGTGCTGGTGAACGTGGCCGGCGGCATGGTGCAGCGCCGCCCGCTGGCCGAGATCGACCCGGCGTTCTTCCACAAGGTGATGGACCTCAACATGAGCTCGGTCTACCTGACCACCCATGCGGTGGTGCCGCACATGCCCGAGGGCGGCGCGATCGTGAACTTCGCTTCGCAGGCCGGCCGCGATGGCGGTGGACCGGGCGCGTCGATCTACGCCACCGCCAAGGCCGCCGTGATGACCTTCACCCGCGCCATGGCCAAGGAACTGGGCCCGCGCGGTATCCGCGTCAACGCGCTGTGCTGCGGCATGATTGCCACCCGCTTCCACGATGAGTTCACCAAGCCGGAAGTGCGCACCGCCGTGGCCGGCAACACCCCGCTGCGCCGCCAAGGCCGCCCGCAGGAAGCAGCCGACACCGCCGTGTACCTGGCCTCGGACGCGGCCGGCTTCATCACCGGTGCCAACGTCGACGTCAACGGCGGCACCTACTTCTCCTGATAGACCGCTGACCGCCTGGGAGGGCCGCCATGCTGCGCTGGATCACTGCACTTTCATTCGCACTTGCCACCAGCGCCGCGGCGCTGCCCACCCAGGCCCAGGTCTGGGTACCGGCCTGGACCGCCTCGCCGGCGCCCGACCGTCAGGACGGCGCGCCGGAAGCACCGGTGCAGTTCGCCAACCAAACCGTACGCCAGGACATGCGCCTGGCCAGCTCGGCCACTGCGCTGCGCTTCCGCATCACCAATGAGCTGGGCGTGGCGCCGCTGCATATCGGCGGCGCCACCGCACAGCGCACCGGCACGGCCACCCCGGCCAAGTTGGTGACCTTCAACGGTCGCAGCGAGGTCACCGTGCCAGTGGGCGCGGTGCTGCTCAGCGACCCGGTGCCGATGGCAGTGCCGGCGCTGGCTGATGTCTCGCTCACCGTGTACTTCCCCGAACCCACCCAGCCGGCGGTGCGGCGCACTGCGCTGCGGATTGCCGATGGCCGCCACGCCGAGGTGGCCGACAGCGTGAAGCTGGCCTACCGCCAGAACGTGGTGTCGGCGGTGCTGGCAGAGCGCAGCAGCACGCCGATCGTGGTGGTCGCGCTGGGCGATTCGATCACCGAAGGGGCCACCGCCACCCGCGGCAGCAACGGCGATTGGCCTTCGCTGCTGGCCGCCCGCCTGCAGCAGGCCTGCCCGGACCAGGTGGTGCTGGTCAACGCCGGCATCAGCGGCAACAAGGTGATGGACCATGGCCGCAGCCACAGCGCGCTGGCCCGGCTGGACCGCGATGTGATCGCATTGCCGCACGTGGACCGGGTGATCCTGTTCGAGGGCATCAACGATATCCGCCACGACGGCGGCACCCCGCCGGTGCCGGGCCGCAATGCCGAGGACATGGTGCTGGGTTACCGCCAGGTCGCCGAGCGCCTGCACAGCAACGGCATCCGCGCGATCGCCGCCACGATCACGCCGTTCGGCGGCTCTGACCGCTACGAACCCGTATCGGCCGGCACCCGCACCACGCTCAACATCTGGATGCGCGGTGGGCGCAGTGGCTTCGATGCGCTGATCGACTTCGACCGGATCCTGCGCGACCCGGCCAGGCCGGAATTCCTGCCGGAAGCCATCACCCGCGATTTCCTGCACCCGAACGACGAAGGCTACCAGCGCATGGCGGAAGGCGTGGACCTGGCCCTGCTCGGGTGCACCGCACGATGAGCGCGCAACGGTTCCAGCTGGCGCCCCACCCTACCCCGCGCTGGGCTGCGATGGCGCTGGGCGAAGTGATGCTGCGGTTCGACCCCGGCGAAGGCCGCGTGCGTAATGCGCGGCAGTTCCAGGTGTGGGAAGGCGGCGGCGAATACAACGTGGCGCGCGGGCTGAGCAGCACGTTCGGCCATTCCACCGCGGTGCTGACTGCGCTGCCGCGCAATGAGCTGGGGCTGCTGGCGCAGCAGCTGATCCAGGCCGGCGGGGTGGATGCCAGCCAGATCATCTGGCGCGGGTACGACGGCATCGGCCGCAATACCCGCATGGGGCTGAACTTCACCGAGCGGGGTTTTGGGGTGCGTGCGCCACTGGGCGTGTCCGACCGCGCGTACTCCGCGGCGTCCCAGCTGCAGGCAGACGAGTACGACTGGGACACCCTGTTCGGCGTGCTCGGGGTGCGTTGGCTGCACACCGGTGGCATCTTCGCCGCATTGTCCGAGCACAGCGCGCAGACCGCCATCGCGGCGGTGCGCGCGGCGCGACGGCATGGCGTGGCCGTGTCCTACGACCTCAACTACCGCGCCAGCCTGTGGAACAGCCACCCGGATCCGGATGCGGCGCGGCAGGCCAACTGCGCGATCGCCGCCGAGTGCGACCTGCTCATTGGCGATGAGTACTCGTTCGCGGCCTGCCTCGGCATGGACCTGGCCGACCTGGGTCGTCGCGAGACGCCGATGGATGTGGGCCCAGCCGATGCGGCGGCGCTGCGGGCGCTGGAGCGTTTCCCGAACCTACAGGCGGTGGCGTTTACCCTGCGCGATGCCAGCAATGCGGCGCGCAATGGCTGGGCCGGCGCGCTGCGCAACCGCGAGGCCCTGTTCGTCTCGGCCGCGCGCGAAGTGGACCTGCTGGACCGCGTCGGCGGCGGCGATGCGTTCGTGGCCGGGGTGGTGCATGCCCTGCTGGAAGGCCTCGGTGAACAGGCGGCGGTGGAACTGGGGGCAGCGCATGGCGCATTGGCGATGACCACGCCGGGCGATGCCGCGTGTGCCAGCCGCGAGGAAGTGGAAGCGGTGGCGCGCGGCGACGCTGCCGCCGCACGACGCTAGCGCGCGGCTCAGCGCGGCTCGGCGAGCCGCGCCAGGCCTTCGGTGGCCGAGCGGGTCAGGGGGGCAGGCAAGGCGTCGGCCGCGAACCAGTCCACGGCCAGGATCGCCTCGGGTTCGAGCGATGCGGCCGGCGTGTCGTCCAGCGTGCGCGCCAGGTAGACCGGTGCCACCCAGTGCTGGCCCAACGCCGGCTCGAAGTGATCCACCACGCAGAGCAACCGCTCCAACGCGACGCGCAGGCCGGTTTCTTCCAGCACTTCGCGCACCACGGTGTCTTCTACTTTTTCCATCCAGTCGACCTTGCCGCCGGGCAGGCCCCAGTGGCCCTGCTCGGGGGCGCGCCCGCGCTTGACCAGCAGGACGGCGCCATCGGCACGCTGGATGACGGCACCACAGCCGACGCGGGGTTGTTGCGGTGGGGTCGAGTGGGACATGCGGTTCTCCTGGGGGCGGAGACATTATTGCCTGCGGGCCCGCGACCACCAACGGTGGCCGCCTACCGGTGTTTGGGGAGGTAGGTGCCGACCGTTGGTCGGTACGCCTTTCGCGCGCACAAAAAAGGCCCGGCAATGTGCCGGGCCTTGTCGCTGCGCCAGTCAGGCGCGCAGCGGAGCGATCAGACGCCGCTTACCAGCTGAAGCGCGGGCCGACCGACCATTCCTTGTCACCGTGGCGATCCATCTTGATGTCGCCGTTGATGCCCCAGTTCTGGTTCAACTTCACCTGGCCACCGAGGCGACCGTAGAACTCGCCGTCCGGATTGATGCCACGCTTCTTGCTGTAGTCCTCGTAGCCAGCCATGGCATAGACTTCGGCATGGTCGCCGAACGCGGTGCGGATACCGGCTTCGGCGCTGTAGCCGTTGAAGTCCAGGCCTTCCTTCGGGTCGTACTTGTTGTAGGCAACGCGGCCCACGAAGTCGGTGCTGGTGGCGATTTCGTGGTTGTAGCCCACGCCCACGCGCCACTGGTCAATCTTGAAGTCGCCGATGTCGGTCTTCTGCTGGCTGTACTCACCAAACGCATGGAAGTTCGGCAGGAAACCGTACGAACCCTTGACACCCCAACCGTCAGCCTTGCCACCGTCGGCATCGGTCTTGACGTAGTCGCCTTCGGCGTAATTGTAGGAAAGGCCTTCGGCAGCGGAAGCAGCGAAAGGCAGAGCGGCGGCCAGCGCCAGGGCAATCAGGGAAGTCTTCATGGGGGTACACCTTTTCTTGTTCGGTCGTGCAGTGGCGCAAGCGGCTTCTGCATCGGGAATGTAAATTCTCCGTTATTCGACACAACGCGCCCTGAAGTAGGCCACCTTCAACGCAGCGAATTTTCGGCAACCATTCAGTCGGCGCGTGTCATACGCGCGCAATGCAATTTCGTGCCGTGCACAACGCGTGACGTAGTGACACGCCATGCGTGTCAGCGCGGTAGCTGAGCGTTCGCAGACAATCCTGGAGCGGCATACCGGCCAGAACGGCACGGCAACGCAGAATGGAATCCGGTCACGACGATACCCTCGCGGGGCGTCGCGCGTTGGGGAAGCCGCTCTTGGGGAGTAGTCGGCTAACGCGCCCATCTTCCGTATTGCACCGGCTGACGCAGCTGGGGCGTCGCACCGCAGGTCTCTTGGGGTAGGCCCTGCCCGGCTTCTGCATAGTGTGCTGAACACGGTCCGGTAAACATCAGGATGTTCCTCACTGTGGTTAGGGTTTTTCTGACCCCGGCCCACTCCCATTTGGCTCGCGCGGCACACAAGCGATTGATTCTGCGCGATGACACCGCATGAACAGGCAGCCATCACGTGATTTGACGGAGGCCAGGCGCACTGTCGATTTCCCCCACGCCCATGCGTCGTACCTGTGAAGGTGCCCATCCTGGCGCACCGGTGACCGGAGGCTGCAGATGTCCTATATCGACGGTTTCGTACTGGCCGTACCCACCGCCAACAAACAGAAGTTCATCGATCACGCCAATGAAGGCGACTCGGTATTCATCGACTTCGGCGCCATACGCGTCGTCGAATGCTGGGCCGATGATGTCCCCCGCGGCAAGCAGACCGACTTCTTCCGCGCGGTCGAAGCCCAGGACGATGAGACGCTGGTGTTCTCCTGGGTCGAGTGGCCGGACAAGTCCACGCGCGATGCCTGCATGGAGAAGATGATGAGCGACCCGCGCATGGATCCGGAGAAAAACCCGATGCCGTTCGACGGCAAGCGGATGATCTATGGCGGCTTCGTTCCGATCGTGGATCTGGGCGGCAAGCGGTAATCCTCGACCGGGCGGCGACGACGACGCAGGCAGCCCGCCACCCCGTTCAGCGGGTATGGCTGCTGTCGTCGTCCATCCGGTGCGCACTGCCCATGCCCATGCCGCCGCCCATGCCCCCCATGCCGCCGCCTGCACCGCCCTTTCCGCCGCTGCGGTCGCCGCCATCAGGTTTGCCGCGCGTCCCCCCCGGCGCGGGACGCGCGGGTCCCTGGCGGGGAATGGTTACGCCGGTGGGAATGGGCGCCAGGTCCAGCGCTTCGCGGATGAAGTCGCGCAGCGATACCACCAGTTCGGCGGTGGGCACGGCGCGGCCTTCGGCCAGTTCATTGGCGGCATGCGCGGCCAGCCGCACCTGTTCGTCGGTACCCAGCAGCACGATGTCGGACAGCGCCGCTTCCACCGCATCGCGGATCCGGCGCGCACGGTCGCTGCCGGTGTTGAGCGGCAGATCCAGGGTGTCGTCTTCTTCGCCGGGCAGTTGGCGCAGGTCGCGCAGGTGGCGGGGGTCGACGTGCAGCGCCCCGGTGAATGACCCGCCCAGGGTTTTGTAAGCGGCGATCAGGGTACGCAGGCGCTCGTTGATCTGGCGGTTCTCGCGCTCGCGGCGCTGTTGCAGGGTCTGCATGAAGACCAGGCGGATACCCACGCCGACCAGGGTGATGACGGCCAGCCCGACCAGGGTCGAGAGCATGGCCTGCCAGGAACTGAAGTCCAGGTTGCGCATCGGTGTGCAGACTCCCCGCCGTGGTGGCTGGATGGTCCTGCGTTCTACCGGAAGCGGCGTTGCTGCGGCGTGTTCACGTGGGTGCTCACGGCGCCCGCCCGGGGGCAGGCGCCGTGCTGACGCTTACTTGCGGGCGCGCTTGGCCGAGGCCTTGCGGGCCACGGTCTTGGCGGCGCGCTTGGCCGGGGCGGCCTTGCGGGCGACGGCCTTCCTGGCCACGGCCGTCTTCTTGCCGACGGCCTTCTTGGTGGCTGCCGACTTGCGGGCAACGGTCTTCTTGGCGACAGCGACCTTCTTGCCAACCGTCTTGCGGGCGGTAGCGGTCTTCTTGCCAACGACCTTCTTGGTGGCAGCCGACTTGCGGGCTACGGCCTTCTTGGCGGTGGCAACCTTCTTGCCAACCGTCTTGCGGGCGGCCACGGTCTTCTTGCCAGCAACCTTGCGGGCGGTGGCCGACTTCTTGGCAACGGCCTTCTTTGCGGTAGCAACCTTCTTGCCGACAGCCTTTTTGGCGGTCGCGGTCTTCTTGGTCACGGCCTTCTTGGTCACGGCCTTCTTGGCGGTGGCCGACTTGCGGGCGACAGCCTTTTTGGCAGTTGCGACCTTCTTGCCGGCGACCTTCTTGGCCGCAGCGGTCTTCTTCGTCACGGCCTTCTTGGCGGTGGCGACCTTCTTGCCGGCAACCTTCTTGGCGGCCTTGGTGGTCTTGGTCACGGCCTTTTCGGCGGCGGCCTTCTTCTTGGCGACCTTCTTGGTCAGCGCAGCCGCTTCGGCCTTGGCATTGGACTTGGCCGCTTCCAGCTTCTTCTTGGCGCTGGCCAGGGTCTTGCCCACCGACTTGGCGGCCTTGTCGGCCTTCTTGGCGACGGTCTTCTCAGCCTTCTTGACCGCCTTGGTGACCTTGGCCACCTGGGTGGTGGCAGCCTTGCGCGCGCGCTTGGCGGTCTTCTTTACCTTGGCGACCACTTCTTCGGCGGTGTGCGCGATGGTTTCGCCCACGCCTTCGGCGGTTTCTTTCACGCTCTCGACGCCCTGCGACAGGGTCGCGGTCACACCATTTCCGTTGCTCATGTTGCCCTCCTGAGGGGCCTGGTCAGTGATTTCGCTGGCGATGCTATACCGGCGCGGTCCCGGGTGGAACGGTCTTGTCGCAGCGGATGAGGCGCGGATGTGCTGGGGAGATGCGACGAATGCAGCACGCGTGTGCCGTGCTGGTGTGGAAAAGCGCTTTAAAACAGCGGTGCGCGTGTTTCCCGCGCGTGCACGCGTGGCGCGTTTCGCGTGCGTGGCGGCGGGTGGCGCGGTTCTGAAATTGAGGGTCGTGCGCGGACATTCCGTTGCCCTTTCCTGCACAAGTGCGCTGGATGTGCGGGAATTTCTGCTGGGGTGGTGGAGTGTTTTCTTCGTTTGGGGTCCATGCGTTACCGGGGCGATGGGCGCTATTGGCGGTCGTCTGGGGACCGACCCTACCGGTGCGGTGCGACGGTTTTCTGGCGACCTGGTGCAGTCAGGCCGTTCCCTGCCGAGCGGGATCCGCGGTACCGGCGACCGGGTGTGGCGGGCGCCGCTCATCCGGTTTTCAGGCGTTGCCGGACAGACTCGAGGCGCTTGAATTACCGTATACCCGTTCCCTGCCCCAACCCGGACTCCCATGCGACCGCTTCCGACCCTGCTTACGCTCGCACTTGCTGCCGCCTTCGGTGGCTTCGTCGCCTCCGCGATCAACGCCCACCTGGACAATCGCGCCGAGGCCGCGCCGGCATCGTTGGCGATTCCGGCCACGGCTGCGTTGCCGGCGTCGGTGGCCGGGCAGCCGCTGCCGTCGCTGGCCCCGATGCTGGAACGGGTGATGCCGGCGGTGGTCAGCGTCAACACCAAGCAGGTGGTGCGGGTCCGCAACCCGTACTTCAATGACCCGTTCTTCCGCCGCCTGTTCCCGGAAGTGCCGCAGGAGCGCATCAATGAATCGCTGGGCTCGGGGGTGATCATCGACGCTGCCGAAGGCCTGGTGCTGACCAACCACCATGTGATCGACAACGCCGACGACGTGCAGGTCACCCTGTCGGACGGCCGCACGGTCAAGGCCGAGTTCCTTGGTTCGGACCGCGACACCGACGTGGCGCTGATCCGCATTCCGGCCGACAAGCTCACCGCGCTGCCGCTCGGCGACAGCGCACAACTGCGCGTGGGCGACTTCGTGGTGGCGATCGGCAATCCGTTCGGTTTCAGCCAGACGGTGACGTCGGGCATCGTGTCGGCGGTCGGCCGCACCGGCATCCGCGGGCTGGGCTACCAGAACTTCATCCAGACCGACGCCTCGATCAACCCGGGCAATTCCGGCGGCGCGCTGGTCAACCTGCAGGGCCAGCTGGTGGGCATCAACACCGCCAGCTTCAATCCGCAGGGCAGCATGGCCGGCAACATCGGCCTGGGCCTGGCCATCCCCACCAACCTCGCCCGCGACGTGGTGGACCAGCTGGTCAAGCATGGGGTGGTCGTGCGCGGCACGCTGGGGATCGAGGCGCAGAACCTGACCCAGGCGCTGGCGCAGAACCTGGGCCTGAGCGAGGCGCGTGGCGCGCTGGTTACCCGCGTGCTGGCCGGTTCCGGCGCGGCAGCGGGTGGGTTGAAGCCGGGCGACGTGGTGGTCGCTGCCAACGGCCAGCGCGTGGACAGCGCGCAGGCGCTGCACAACGTGGAAGGCCTGCAGCCGGTGGGCAGCGCGCTGAACCTGGACGTGCGCCGCGACGGCAAGGCGCTGCAGCTCAAGGCCACGCTGAAGGAACAGCCGCGTGCGGTGGCTGGCGAGTCGCTGGATCCGCGCCTGGCCGGCGCCACCTTCGTCGACCTGCCCGAGACGCTGCGCCAGGCCGGCGACGGCGGGGTCATGGTCAGCGAGGTCAAGCGCGGCAGCCGTGCGGCGAACTCCGGGCTGGCCGCGGGCGATGTGATCATCCAGGCCAGCGTGGGTGAATTCGCCGACCTGGCCAGCTGGCGCGCCAATTTCCAGAAGCCGCCGCAGCAGCTGGTGCTGCGGATCGTGCGCGGCAACGCGCGCGGCGACCTGGTGATGCGCTGAACCGGTCAGCCCGCCTTCGCGTGCGGATCACGCCAGCTGACGCCCTCTACACCCGCCCGGTGCTATTACCTTGTGTTCGTTGCCGACGGGTTCTTCCGCGGTCACCTGCCCCATCGCTTACCTAACGGAGACACATAATGAGCCCCACCAACACCGAAAACCTCAAGGAACACCTGGGCGAAGCCGGCTCGCACCTGAAGTCGGCCGCCAGCGCCGCCGGCGGTGCGATCAAGGGCGCCACCGGTGCGGCCGGCGACGAGCTGCGCATTGGCCGTGCCAACGTCAAGGCCGAGCTGTCCGACACCGCACTGTCGGGTCTGGCCGCGGCTGAATTCGGCGGTGCCGCCGCCAAGGAACAGGTCGATGCGCTGATGGACAAGGGCAAGGACCTGGTCGACAGCGCCGCCGAGCTGATCCGCGAGCGCCCGCTGGCCTCGTTCGGCGTGGCCTTCGCGGCTGGCTGGATCATTGCCAAGCTGGCCCGCAGCGGCGGCGACAAGTAAGTCGGCGTGAGCGATCAAGCACAGTCGACCCCGGACGGTGGAGCATCCGCTCCACCCGACGGCGATGCCGGCGCGCCGCGCCTGGATGAAAGCATCCGCGAGATCGGCCAGGCCGGGCGTGCCACCGTTGATTCGGGCAAGCACACCCTGCGTTCGTTGCGGCGGCTGGCGTCGTTCGAATTCGCCCTGGCGCGCAGCGCGTTCGGTCGAGCGCTGGCCTGGAGCGGGGTGGCGATCGTGTTCGGCGCCTCGGCCTGGCTGTTGCTGGCCGGCACTCTGATCGCGCTGATGCAGCGCTGGGGCCTGTCCTGGTTCCAGTCGCTGTTGATCACCTCACTGGTCAGCCTGGCGGTGACCGGCTACTCCATCTGGCGGGTGTCGTTCTTCTTCCGCCATACCGGCATGCATGCCACGCGTCGGCAGCTGGCGCGCCTGGGACTGTTCGATGAGCCCAGCGATGATGATGCCGAAGCGCAGGACGACGGCACGGAGCGTTCGCAATGAAATTCGAAGCCCTGCGCCACCGCGTCAAGCGCGCGGAAAAAGTGGTGTCGATCCGGGTCGACGAGACCCAGTGCAACTGGTTCACCCTCAGCCAGGCCTGGCGGGAGGGCTGGACGCCGCTGCGCATCGTCAGCGTGGGCCTGGTCGGCGGCTTCATCGCCGGCAAGCTGGAACCGGGCAAGACCCGTTTCCATGGCGCGCGCTGGCTGCAGATGATCGGTTCGGTGTCCAACCTGATGGCCAGCGCGCAGGCGGCATTCGCCTCGATGCAGGCCAGCGAGGCCGCCGATACCGCCGAGCAGGCGGCCGACAAGGTGGAAGAAGCGGTCGACCCCACCCCGGTGGCACCCGTGCGGGCGGCAGCGCCTGCCGCTGCGCCCAGGGCCCGGGTGACCGCTACGCAGGAAGCGGCGCAGCCACAGCCGCAGCCGGCGGAAGCAGCCACCGACGTTTCCGAACGTTGACCGGTAGCGCCGGCCGTCGGCCGGCCCTCCGTAACCCGTAAGCCGGCCAACGGCCGGCGCTACCGACTCCACACGCCGCACGCACCCGGGTTGCCCAATAATGCGTCTCCTCTCCAGCGTGCGACCTGCATGAGCGTTCCTGCGCCTTCCCCTGCCGACGCTGACCTCGTCGCGCCCCCGCCGCCCGCACCGCGCCCACGCGCGCCGATGTCGCTGGTGGTGCTGGCCTTCCTGGCGGTGTGCTTCACATTGTGGGCCGCGCAGGAGGTGATCCTGCCGGTGCTGCTGGCGATGTTCTTCGCGCTGGTCGGCAATCCGATCATCCGCTTCCTGGGCCGGCTGTGGATTCCGCGCTTCCTCGGTGCGGTGCTGGTGATCGGGGTGGGCCTGAGCGGTGCCACCGCGCTGGGCGTGCAGCTGGTCGGGCCGGCAATGGACTGGGCGCAGGAGGCCCCGCAGCAGCTGCGCAAGGTCGCCCGCCAGGTGCAGAACCTGACCAAGCCGGTGCAGCAGGCCAACCTGGCGGCGGAGAATTTCGCCCGCGTGGCCGGCGGCGAAGGCAGCCGCCGGGTACAGGTGGTGCGCACCCAGCTGGATGATCCCTACAAGGTGCTGACCCGCGCGCCGCGGCTGGCCGCGTCGGTGCTGGCGGTGGTGCTGCTGACCCTGTTCTTCATGATCTACGGACAGAACCTGCAGCGGCACGCCATCGCCCTGTTCCCCAGCCGCCAGCAGCAGCGCTTCACCGCCGATATCCTGCGTTCGATCGAACGCGAGGTGTCGCGCTACGTGCTGACCATCACCGTGATCAACACGCTGGTGGGGCTGGTGTTTTCCGGGGTGTTGCTGCTGCTCGGGATCAGCCTGCAGGAAGCCCTGCTGTGGGGCACGGTGGCCGCGCTGCTGAACTTCGCGCCCTACGTGGGCCCGCTGATCGGGGTGACCCTGATGCTGCTGATGGGCTTCGTGGAGTTCAGCGATCCGTTCAAGGCGATGCTGCCGGCCGCCTGTTACCTGGCCCTGCATACCATCGAAGGACAGATCGTGACCCCGATCGTGCTGGGGCGGCAGATGGCGATTTCGCCGCTGATCCTGATCCTGGCGCTGATGGTGTTCGGCTGGCTGTGGGGCATCGTCGGCCTGCTGCTGTCGGTGCCGCTGCTGGTCTGCATCAAGCTGGTGCTGGCACGGCTGGACGGCACCCAGGGCTGGGCGAAGCTCCTGGAGTAGAGCCACGCCCTGCGTGGCTGCCCCCACAGGCGTAGAATGACCGGGTGAATTTTCCCGTCCAAGCCATCACCCTCGACCTCGACGACACCCTGTGGCCGTTCGCCCCCATCGGCGCCCGCATCGACCAGGTGTTGCACGAGTGGATGCTCCAGCACAGCCCCGCCACCGCCGCGATGTATCCGGTGGCGGCGATGCGTGAGCTGCGCGAGCGCTCCTTCCGCGACAACCCGCACCTGCACTACGACCTGAGCGCGCTGCGCCGGTTGACCCTGCGCGAAGCGCTGGAAAACAGCGGCGCCGACCTGGCCCTGCTGGAACCGGCTTACGAGGCGTTCTACGCCGCGCGCAACCAGGTGGAGTGCTACCCCGATGCGATCGAGGCGCTGGCCCGCATCGCCGCGCGGGTGCCGGTGGCCGCGCTCAGCAACGGCAATGCCGACCTCGTCCGCATCGGCCTGGACCACCACTTCGTATTCCAGCTCGGCTCGCGCGAGCACGGCGCGGCCAAGCCGGCCGCCAGCATCTTCCACGCCGCTTGCGACCGCCTGGGCGTGCCCCCGGCGCAGGTGCTGCACGTGGGCGACCACGTCGAGATGGACGTGGTCGGCGCGATGCAGGCCGGCCTGCGCGGCTGCTGGATCAACCGCGTCGAACACACCTGGCACCATCCTTCGCTGCAGCCCGACCTGCAGTTCGACACCCTGACCGGACTGGCCGACTGGCTCGATGCGAACGCATCGGCGCAGCACGCCCGTCCACGAACGGAGCACGACCCCGCATGACCCAGATCACCGGCTTCACCACCGATTCGGCCAAGGCCCTGCCGCTGCATGTCATGGAGCGCGAGCAGTTCGCGGCATGGCGGGCGCAGCAGGACGCGACGCTGGTTGCCTGGCTGGACGCGCAGCATTTCAACGGCAGCGGTGGCAGCGTGGTGCTGCTGCCGGGCCCGCACGGCCTGGCCGGCGCGATCGTCGGCGTGGGCGACCCGGGCGATGCGTATGCCTATGCGCATGCGCCGTTCGCGCTGCCGGAAGGCACGGTCTGGCAGCTGGCCGACGCCCTGCCCGGCGAGATCGAAACCCTGCTGCACCTGGGCTGGGGCCTGGGCAGCTACCGCTTCGCGCGCTACCGCAAGCCCAACCGCGCCCCGGCGCAGCTGCTGGCAACCCCGGCACCCGAAGTGCGCGATGTGATCACCGCCAGCCTGCGCGTGCGCGACTGGGTCAACACGCCCACCGAAGACATGGGCCCGCAGCAGCTGGAAGACGCCGCGCGTGAACTGGCCGCCGCGCACGGTGCGCAGGTCGAGGTGATCACCGGCGATGCGCTGCTGGAGCAGAACTTCCCGGCCATCCACGCCGTGGGCCGCGCTTCGCACCGCGCGCCGCGCCTGATCGCGCTGCGCTGGGGCCAGGCCGGTCGCCCGCACGTGGCGCTGGTGGGCAAGGGCGTGTGCTTCGACACCGGCGGGCTGGACATCAAGCCGGCCGACGGCATGCGCAACATGAAGAAGGACATGGGCGGCGCCGCGCATGCGCTGGCCCTGGCCGGGCTGGTGATGGCGCAGGAGTTGCCGGTGCAGCTGACCCTGCTGATCGCGGCGGTGGAAAACGCGATCGGGCCGGACGCGTTCCGCCCGGGCGAAGTCATCGCCACCCGCAAGGGTCTGAGCATCGAGATCGACAACACCGACGCCGAAGGCCGCCTGGTGCTGTGCGACGCGCTGACCTACGCCAGCGAGCAGGGCCCGGAGATCGTGCTCGACTTCGCCACCCTCACCGGTGCGGCGCGGATTGCGCTGGGCCCGGACCTGCCGGCGCTGTTCAGCAACAACGACACGCTGGCCCAGCAGTGGCTGCAGGCCGGTGAAAGCACCCGCGACCCGGTCTGGCGCATGCCGTTGTGGCGCCCGTACCTGCGCTACCTGCACAGCGGCATTGCCGACCTGGCCAACGCCGGTTCGCGCATGGCCGGCTCGGTCACCGCGGCGCTGTACCTGGAACGCTTCATCGGCGAAGGCCAGGTGTGGGCGCACCTGGACGTGTATGCGTGGAACGATGGCGAACGCCCGGGCCGCCCGGCCGGTGGCGAGGCGCTGGCGTTGCGGTCGGCGTGGACGATGTTGAAGGGGCGCTACGCCTGATCGGGCGAATGTTGTCGAAAATGTGAATATCGGCGTGGCGGGGCTTCTGCGACCATGGGCCCCACCCACCCCGCTCACGTTCGAGAAGGCAGGTAACGGCCCATGTCGCTCTTTCGATACACCCGCGCCGGCCGCGAGCCGGATGCCCCGCGCCCGCCCCATTCGCCGCTGCTGTGGATCGCGCTGATCGCGTTGATCGCCGGTGTGATCGTGCTGGCGTTCGCCTGGCTGGCCGGCTGGCTGGGCCGCGACCGCGCTACCGCGCAGGCCTTTACCGACACCATTGAAGCCACCGGCGCCAATCATCCCGGCTTCCGCCGCGCGCACAGCAAGGGCGTCTGCGTCAGCGGCACTTTCCAGGGCTCGCCGGACGGCGCCGCGCTGAGTTCGGCGCGAGTGTTCCGCCAGCAGCAGGTGCCGGCGCTGGGCCGGCTGTCGATCGGCGGCGGCGACCCGCATGGTGCAGACGCCAGCGCGCGGGTCCGCAGCATGGCGCTGCAGCTGGTGACCGACGACGGCCAGGAATGGCGCATGGCGATGAACAGCTTCCCGTTCTTCGCCGTGCCCACCACCGAGGCGTTCCTGGAACAGACCCGCGCCGGCATTCCCGACCCGGCCACCGGCAAGCCGGACCCGGCGAAGATGGCGGCCATCGCCGCGAAGTACCCGTCCGCGCGTGCGTTCGGCGAATGGGCCAAGAGCGCGCCGTGGTCGACCAGCTGGGCCAATACCGACTACAACGGGGTGAACAGCTTCCGCTTCACCGCCGCCGATGGCAACGAACACGCGGTGCGCTGGAGCATGCGCCCGCAGGCCGCATTCGAAGCAATGAGTCCCGAACAGCGCGCGCAGGCCGGGCTGGATTACCTGGCCGACGAATTCGCGCAGCGGCTGGCGCAGGGACCGGTGCGCTGGGACATGTGGGTGACGCTGGCCGGCGATGGCGATGACATCAACGACCCCTCCATTGCCTGGCCCGACGACCGGCGCCGGGTGAAGGCCGGCACGCTCAGCCTCACCGCGATGCAGCCGCAGGCCGGCGGCGCCTGCAACAACGTGAACTTCGATCCGCTGATCCTGCCCAGTGGCATCGCCGGTACCGATGACCCGATCCTGGCGGCACGCTCGGCGGTGTATTCCGAATCGTTCAACCGCCGCGAGCGCGAGCTTGCCGGCGGCAAGACCAGCGGCGGCGGCCAGGAGAAGGCGCGATGAACCGCGATGCCGGCCACTTCAATCTCACCGCGCGCGTCCTGCACTGGCTGATGGCGGCGCTGATCCTGACCATGCTGTTCGTGGGCGTGACCATGGTGGCGTCGCTGCACTGGCGGCCGATGCTGGTGGACCTGCACCGGCCGCTGGGGATTGCGATCCTGCTGCTGGCGGTGGTGCGGCTGGTGAACCGGCTGCGGCACCGGCCGCCGCCGCTGCCGGCCGACCTGCCGGCGTGGCAGGTGTTCGCAGCGCACGCGTCGCATTGGGTGCTGTACGGGTTGATGCTGGCGATGCCGCTGGTGGGCTGGGCGATGCTGTCGGCCGGTGGTTACCCGATCCAGATGTGGAAGGACGTGCTGCTGCCGCCGATCCTGCCGCATGACGTAGCGTTGTATGCGGCGCTGCGCGGCGCGCACAGCGTGCTGGCGTATGCGTTGTTCGCCACGGTGGTACTGCACCTGAGTGCGGCGCTGTTCCACCTGTGGGTGCGCAGGGACGGGGTGTTCCAGGCGATGGCGAGGGGCCCCGACAGCCCGAAAAAGCCAAACCACCCGTAGGGACACGCCATGCGTGTCTGCCGTTCGTTCCGGCGCCGGGATGTTTCAGGCGCTACGTGGGACACGCATGGCGTGTCGCTACGCGGACCAGGACGGCGATCCGGGGCGTAGGGACACGCCATGCGTGTCCGCTGTTCGTCACAGCCATCCTTTCTGTCGGGCCAGGCGATAGGCCTCGATGCGGTTGGCTACGCCGAGCTTGCCGATGCACTCGGAGAGGTAATTGCGCACGGTGCCGTGTGACAGGCCCAGCTGGGTGGCGATTTCACTGGCCGAGCGACCGTCGCCCGACAGCCGCAGCACTTGGCGTTCGCGGTCGTTGAGCGGGTCGGCCTGCGACCATGCATCCAGCGCCAGCTGCGGGTCGATGGCGCGGCCACCGTGCTGCACCTGGCGCAGTGCGTCGGCCAGCTTTTCGGCCGGTGCGTCCTTGAGCAGGTAGCCGCACACGCCGGCATCCAGCGCGCGGCGCAGGAAGCCCGAGCGCGCGAAGGTGGTCACGATCACCACCTTGATCGGCAACCCCTGCCGCGCGATCCGCTGCGCCAGCTCCAGGCCTGACAATCCCGGCATTTCGATGTCGGTGACCAGGATGTCCGGCTGCAGCTGCTGCAGCATGCGCCACGCCGCCTCGCCGTCGGCGGCCGCACCCAGCACCTCGATGTCCGGCTCCAGCCCGAGCAGCGCCGACAACGCGCCGCGCACCATGGCCTGGTCTTCGGCCAGCACGATACGGATCATGGCGTTGCCTCACCAAGTACCTGCACGGGCATACCGGCAACGGCTGCTACGGTCGTGGTCGGCGTGACGCTCACCTGCGGCGCCGTCACCGGGGCCAGCTCCGGTTGCACAGACGCGGTCGCGGTGGCTGCGGGCAGCGGCACCTGTACGGCCACCGTGGTGCCTTCCCCGCGCGTGGACTGCAGCCGCAGCGTGCCGCGCAGCGCCGCCACGCGTTCGCGCATGCCGGCCAGCCCGTTGCCGTCCACCTGCACGCCGCCCCGGCCGTCATCGCGGACCTGCAGCGACAGCGTGCGCCCTTCCTGCGCGAACGAGACCCAAGCCTGCCGCGCATCGGCATGCCGCGCGATGTTGGTGACCGCCTCGCGCAGCACCAGCGCCAGCCCTCGTTCGACCTCCACCGGCATCGGCGGCGGCGCACTGTAGTGCAGGTGCACGTGCTGGCATTCCAACAGCAACCGCGCTGCCGCCAGTTCGGCGGCCAGGTCGCTGGCGCGGATGCCGGTGACCGCGCTGCGCACTTCGGCCAGCGCCTGCCGGGCCACGGCCTCGGCTTCGGTGATCTCCAGCCGGGCGCGCTCGGGGTCGCGGTCGAACAGCTTTCGCGACAGCTCCAGCTTCAGGGTGATCATCGACAGGGTGTGGCCGAGCAGGTCATGCAGGTCGCGGCCGATGCGCTCACGCTCGGCGGTCGCGGCCAGCCGGCGCACTTCGTCCTGCGACAGCTGCAGGGCCGCATCGCGGTCCTTGTTGGTACTTTCCACATTGATGATGACGCCGATGATGAACGCCATCGACGGAATCCACACCACCAGCTGCCAGTGATAGCCCACCCACAGCGCGATGGCCACGAACGCCGCGTTCAGCGCGGCCAGCTGCGCCAGGTAGCGCCACGCGCTGCCGGTACGGCACACCCGTAGCGTGACGCAGCCGAAGATGAAGTAGCTGATGCCCGACGGGTACCACGGCAGCAGCGCCAGGCCCATGGCCACCATCGCCATCGCGTAGCGCGGCGCATGCCGGCGCGGCGACAGCAGCTGGCGGGCGTACAGGGCAAGGAATACCGGGTAGGTCAGCAGGGTGAGCCACAGCCAGAGCAGGGTGAAGCCACCGCCGAACATCGGGGTGAGGAAGACCCAGCCGGTCCACAACAGGTGCACCGCGTCGGACCAGGCGGGCTTTCCCCGTCGAAGGTTGTCGGCCACGGCCGAATCCGGCGCGGGGCGAAGCAGGGAGGCAAGCCAGCGGGGCAACATGGTGGGTTCCCGGTCGGACGAGGGTCGAGGCGCGATCATGGCAGCTTCCAGTGGGGTAGAGCCACGCCCTGCGTGGCTGCGCGGTGCCTGGATCGCGCTTGGCCTGGGGACCGCGCAGCCACGCAGGGCGTGGCTCTACGATCACTTGGCGGGGCTGGCTTGGGCAGTGGACTGAATCACCTGGTTCGGATGACAGCTGTCACTGCCGCTGACCCCGCCGCGCAGGCATGCTTTGCCCCACCCGGCACCCCGCCGGTTTGCCCGCAACCATGGTTGCGGTCACACTCGGCCCGATTCCACGTCCAGACTCACGATGAACGCATCCGCTGAACTGCTCAAGGAACTCCGCATCGACCGCAAGAAGGGATCGGCCCCGCCGCCTTCGTCGCCACGCCGTGGCCTGTGGATCGTGCTGGCCATCGTGGCCCTGCTGCTCCTGGGCGCTGTCGCCTGGTTCGTGTTCGGTCGCGAACGGCCCATCGAGGTGACCACCGCGCCGGTGGTGGCGATCCAGCAGGGCACCGCCAGCAGCTCGGTGCTCGACGCCAGCGGCTACGTGGTGGCCCGGCGCATGGCCACGGTGTCGGCCAAGATCACCGGCAAGGTGCGCGAGGTGATGATCGAAGAAGGCATGCGGGTGGAAGAAGGCCAGGTCATGGCGACCCTGGACCCGATCGACGCCAACGCCCAGCGCAGCCTGTCGGCGTCGCAGCTGGAAGCCGCGCGAAGCCAGCTGGCCGGCCTGCAGGCCCAGGTGGCCCAGGCCGATGCCGAAGCCGGGCGCCTGCAGAAACTGGTGGACCAGCAGCTGGTTTCGCGCTCGCAGTTCGACCTGGCCATGGCCCAGCGCGACAGCCTGCGCGCACAGCTGCGCACCGCCCAGCGCAATACCAAGGTCGCCAGCGACTCGCTGGCGATTGCCGACCTGGGCGTGGACAACAACGTGGTACGCGCGCCGTTCTCCGGCGTGGTCACCGCCAAGGCGGCACAGCCGGGCGAGATCGTGTCGCCGCTGTCGGCCGGCGGCGGCTTCACCCGCACCGGTATCGGCACCATCGTCGACATGGACTCGCTGGAGATCGAAGTGGAAGTCGGCGAAGCCTTCATTGGCCGCGTGCAGCCGAAGATGCCGGTGGAAGCCACGCTCAACGCGTACCCGGAGTGGAAGATCCCGGCCGAGGTGATCGCGATCGTTCCCACCGCCGACCGCGGCAAGGCCACGGTCAAGGTGCGCGTGGCACTGAAGGTGAAAGACCCGCGCATCGTGCCGGAAATGGGCGTGCGGGTGAGCTTCCTGGAATCGGCCGCACCGGCCCACGCCGCCGCGCCGAAGGGCGTGCGCGTGCCGGCCTCGGCACTGGTCGAGCGCGAGCAGAAGACGGTGGCGTTCGTGGTGGGCGATGACCAGCGCGTGCAGCAGGTACCGGTCACGGTAGGCGTGGCGCTCAACAACGACCGCCAGGTCACCGCCGGCCTCAGCGCCGGCCAGCAGGTGGTAAGCAACCCGCCACCGGAACTGCGCGATGGCAGCGCGGTGGTGGAAAAGCAGTCGCAATAAGCAAGGCGGTAGCGCGACCCGGTCGCGAACCGAAGGTGTGCGATTCCCGTGCCGGCCCGGCGCGCATGCGCGCAGCTGCCTGCATGGTTTCTTCTTCCAACGATTCACGGAGAACCACCCATGTCCACCCTGGTTTCGCTCCGCAACATCACCAAGACCTACCAGCGCGGTCCCGAGAAGGTGCAGGTGCTGCACGGCATCGACCTGGACATCCAGAAGGGCGACTTCGTTGCGCTGATGGGCCCGTCCGGTTCGGGCAAGACCACCCTGCTCAACCTGATCGGCGGGTTGGACACCCCGACCGGTGGCGAGATCGAGATCGAGGGCGAGCGCATCGACCGCATGTCCGGCGGCCAGCTCTCCACCTGGCGCAGCCACCACGTGGGCTTCGTGTTCCAGTTCTACAACCTGATGCCGATGCTCACCGCGCAGAAGAACGTGGAACTGCCGCTGCTGCTCACCCACCTGGGCGCGGCGCAGCGCAAGCGCAATGCCGAGATCGCGTTGACCCTGGTCGGCCTGGCCGACCGCCGCAGCCACCGCCCCAATGAGCTGTCCGGCGGCCAGCAGCAGCGCGTGGCGATCGCCCGCGCCATCGTCTCCGACCCGACCTTCCTGATCTGCGACGAGCCCACCGGCGACCTCGACCGCGCCTCGGCCGAGGAGATCCTGTTGCTGCTGCAGCAGCTCAACCGCGAGCACGGCAAGACCATCATCATGGTCACCCACGACCCCAAGGCCGCCGAGTACGCCACCCATACGGTGCACTTGGACAAGGGCGAGCTGGCCGCCGCGCCCGCGGCCCACTGACGGAGGTCACTGCGATGAAGTATTTCTCGCTCATCTGGGCGCAGCTGTTCCGCAGCAAGACGCGGACCCTGCTGACCCTGCTTTCGGTGGTGGCCGCGTTCCTGCTGTTCGGCATGCTCGACTCGGTGCGCGTGGCCTTCAGTTCCGGCGGCAGCGTGGAAGGCGCCAACCGCCTGATCGTGGCGTCACGCCTGTCCATCACCCAGTCCCTGCCAATCCGCCTGGAACCGCAGGTGCGGCAGGTTCCCGGGGTCAAGGACGTTACCTCGGGCATGTGGTTCGGCGGCATCTACCAGGACCCGAAGAATTTCTTCGCCAACTTCTCGGTGGCGCCGAACTACTTCGAGGTCTACCGCGAACTGCAGCTGCCGCCCGAGCAGCTCAAGGCCTTCCAGGACACCCGCACCGGCGCGGTGGTCGGCGAAACCCTGGCAAAGGAGTTCGGGTGGAAGATCGGCGACACCATCCCGCTGCAGGCGACCATCTTCCCGCGCGGCGGCAGCAACGACTGGCCGTTGCAGCTGGTGGGCATCTTCCGCTCCAAGGACCGCACGCTGGCCGCCAATGAAGAACGGCAGCTGATGATGAACTGGAAGTACTTCGACGAGTCCAACGATTACATCAAGAACCAGGTGAGCTGGTTCACCGTCACCCTGGACAACCCGGACCATGCCTCGCGCGTGGCCCAGGCCATCGATGCGATCTCGGCCAACTCCGACCATGAAACCAAGACCCAGACCGAATCGGCGTTCCAGCAGGCCTTCGTCAAGCAGTTCGCCGACATCGGGCTGATCGTCACCTCGATCATGGGCGCGGTGTTCTTCACCCTGCTGCTGCTGACCGGCAACACCATGGCCCAGGCGGTACGCGAGCGCGTTCCGGAACTGGCCACGCTGAAGACGCTGGGCTTCAAGGACAGCACGGTGCTGGTGCTGGTGATGATCGAGGCCGTGCTGCTGATCGGGTTGGGCGGCGCGATCGGCATGGGCCTGGCCGCCAGCATCCTGCCGGTGCTGTCGCCGAAGACGCAGGGGCTGCTGCCGCCGCATGTCCCGACCCCGACTTGGGCAATGGGCGTGGCACTGATCCTGCTGATCGGGGTGGTGGTGGGCCTGCTGCCGGCGCTGCGCGCCAAGCGGTTGAAGATCGTCGATGCCCTTGCGGGCCGCTGAGGAGAACCGACATGAAGAAGCAATGGGTGGGAAATCTGCTGTCGGTGCTGCTGCTGGCGGTTGCGTTGGCGGTGTGGATCGCGCTGCCGTGGCAGGGCGTGCTGGCGGTGGTGGTGGGCGTGGTGCTGTGGCTGCTGTTTACCCGCAGCGGCCGGCTGGCGCTGGCTGCCACGCGCATTGGCGTGGCCAGCCTGCCGCAGCGCTGGGGCGCGTCCTCGGTGGTGGTGGTGGGCATCGCCGGCGTGGTGGGCGTGCTGGTGGCGATGCTGGCCATGGGCCAGGGCTTCCAGGCCACGCTCAACAGCACCGGCGATGACACCACGGCCATCGTGCTGCGCGGCGGTTCGCAGGCCGAGACCAATTCGGTGATCACCCGCGACCAGGTGCCGCTGCTGTCCACGCTGCCGGGCGTGGCCCGCGACGCGCAGGGCAAGCCGATGATTTCGCCGGAGCTGTCACAGGTGGTGAACCTGGTCTCCAAGGGCGACGGTACCGACGTCAACGCGCAGTTCCGGGGTGTGGGCGAGATGGCGTGGGCGGTGCACGACCGGGTGAAGATCACCGAAGGCCGCCGCTTCAATCCGGGCCTGCGCGAGATCGTGGTCGGCAAGGGCGCCCAGAGCCAGTTCCGTGGGCTGGAGGTGGGCAAGACGCTCACCCTGGGCAACCAGCAGTGGACCGTGGTGGGTGTGTTCAATTCCGGCGACGCGCATGATTCGGAGTTGTGGACCGACGCCGAGACCCTGGCCAACACCTACCAGCGCAGCGCCTGGCAGTCGATCAGCGTGCGCACCGACGGCGAAGCCGGCTTCAAGCAGTTCAAAGCCGGCGTCGCCGCCGATCCGCGGCTGAAGCTGGACGTGGAAACCACCAAGGCCTACTACGCCAAGCAGGGCGGCGGGCTCAACACGCTGATCAAGGTGCTGGGCACGGTGATCGGCGCGATCATGGCGGTGGGCGCGGTGTTCGGTGCGCTCAACACCATGTACGCGGCGGTTGCCACCCGCGCGCGCGAGATCGCCACCATGCGCGCGATCGGCTTCCGTGGCGTGCCGGTGGTCACCGCGATCATGCTGGAGACCATGCTGCTGGCATTGATCGGCGGCCTGCTCGGTGGTCTGGTGGCGTGGGCCATCTTCAATGGCTACAGCGTCTCCACCATCGGCAGTAACTTCAGCCAGGTGGTGTTCCAGTTCAAGGTGTCGCCCGAGCTGCTTTGGAGCGGGTTGAAGTGGGCGCTGGGGATCGGGCTGGTGGGCGGGTTATTCCCCGCCCTGCGCGCAGCGCGCCTGCCGATCACCACTGCCCTGCGGGAGACCTGATGCAGGACGATGTCATCACACCGGGGGCACGGTCACGGATTGGAGCAGGCACTGGATTTTCCCTGCCGTGCGACTGCACAGGTAGGTTGCATCCCGATATCGATCTGGCAGTGTCCCGACCACGTCCACGCCCGCCCAGGCGGCGCGCTGCCTGAAGTAGGGATCGAATTCCCGGTCATTGGTCAGGCGACGCGGGCTGCCGTCCGGGCGCACGAAATCATCCTCTGATTCCTGGATGAGGTTACGGCCATCACTCGACTGCAGGTAAACCCACTGTCGGGTGTCGTAATCGAAGAACGACTCGACCCACCCCAGGAAATAGAGGATGTTGAGCCTCGAGATCAACGGTAACCCACCCTGCAGCTGCGACTCGAAGCGCAGGATGCGGCCATGCTCGGTGTCTGCCTTGAGGAAGTCGAAGCGCGGTGCGCGCGTCAGCATGCGGCGAACGGTTTCCCTCGCTTCCAGGTGGCGGGGGTAGAGGTCGCTGACATGGTGTCCCCACAGCACCGTGTCGCGCTGGATCTGTTCCATGAAGACATGCGGGGATCCCGGCGGCTGCAGGTTCACCGTGCCCCACTGGTCGACAAATCGGCCGCTAGACGACTGGTAGAGCTTCATCATCGCGTTGTACTGGGTACGAATCCAGGCCGGCGGTACGAAATGCGTGGCCACCAGCTCCCCGCCCACATTGGTTACGTTGAAGCCCTGGATATTGGTCTGGCTTGCGCTGTTGTAAACATAATGTTCGCCCACCCCCAGCGACCTCGCACGCTCGGACATCTCGTCGTTGGTACAGTAGTAGCAGGGCCGCGCGATGGGATCTTCCATCCGCTCCTGCGCCATGCCCTGCAGCGGCAGCGCCGCCAGCAGCAACCACGCCAAGTTCTTCATTTCGTGCTCCCTCAAGACCCGCACGCGCGGGCCAATCGAGTGGAGCAGCCTGCGCCAGGCAAAGACATCGGAACTGGGCGAAAGCGCGTGTGGGAATTGCATCATTCGGGATGATGCGTGGATGGAGGGATGCCGCGCAGCCACGCAGGGCGTGGCTCTACGTCCGGGGCGCGGCGCCAATCCAGGTCGGTCGCAAGCTGCGTAGAGCCACGCCCTGCGTGGCTGCGGGATGTCAGAGCCGTCCGGGTATCCGCGACCGCCATGGGCTGTCACGGATCAACATCAGCGGGCCGATCCAGATGTGGGCTGAAGGGGTGCCTGTTGGAATCGGGTGGAAGGCGACGCGGTCGATGCATCATTCGAGAGGGTTCCACAGGCATTCCATGACCGGCGTGCGCAATACGTCATCTCTACGGCTGTTTTTAACGCCATATTCTGGAACGTAGATCATGCCCACGGTGTGATGCAGTTCAACGGAAGCAGACAACCGGTTTCGTCTTTGTCTGAAAAGTCTGAATATTCATTGCTACAGCCGTACCTCATCGCTATTTTCGCGCCCTCGGAAAGGGCGTGCGTCGCGGGCGACTTGCGACATCGACCCACCTAAGGAGGGTATGGATGTCGGTACAAAAGGTTGCAGGCGGGTTTGGATCAGGTGCACGAACGCTTGGCGAAGGGCTGCTTATTGCTGCGCTGTACGCCGTAACGTGCTGGGCGACGCGACAGGTTTCATTGGATCAGTTCTTCTTGCCTGCAGGGGTGCGGATTGCATCCCTGCTCCTTTGGCCGGTACGTTTTTGGCCGTACCTGTTGCTGGGCGAGTACATCTACTACGGTCACCTGAGATTTCCCCTTATCGAAAACTACGGGCTGTCTTGGGTTCTGATCTCCTCGGCGTTCCAGTTTCCAACTGCGGCCGGCGTCGTTTACCTGCATCGGCGGCAGATCGCCCGAAAGAAGGACACATGGCTGCTGTCAGTCGCGTCTGCTGCAGCAGTTCTGATCGGGACAGGTACGGTTCTCATTGCCCATCTCTTCTGGCCTGTGCCGCCGCCTGGCGGGATCGTAGCTATTTCATTCAGAAGCGTACTTGGCGATTACGTTGCCATCCTGACGGTTGTGCCACTGGCGGTGCTGTGGAAGCAGCGACTGGAGATAGACTGGCTTTCCTTTCTAAACTCACGTACCGCGTACGTCCTGCTCACACTGTTGGCGTTGGGCTTCGTCTCGATCCTCCTGCCCCACACTTCGGTCGAAAGAACCACTGCTCAACTTCTGATGGCGGCGCCTGTCATCGCACTCACTTGTCTTCAAGGCTGGTTGGGAGCAGCCATCGGAATGCCTTTGATGAATCTTTTCGTCCGAATAGGCACCCCGGTTACCGGCCTTCCTTATTCGTTCGATCTGGAGTCCTTCAACATACAGCTGGTTGCAGCTTTGTCAGGCACAGCGTTGCTTGCCCTTGGCTCGAGGATCACGCACTTCTTCCATCAATGCACTTTCCATGCAAGCGCCAGTCGGCAAGTTATCTCGAATGCGCGCACGTCACATAGTGTTGTTGAACGCGAGCTCCGAAATCGGGCGATGGACCTTAGGAAGATTGGGGACGGGCTTGAGTCAGCTCTCAGCGAAACCATCGAGTGGCTGAAGGTTCGTGGATATCACGACATGGCATCAGGCCTTCTACATGTTGCGACCGTTCATTCAAGTAAATTTCGGGCGCAGACCAGCATGGTTTATCCAAGCAGCATGGAACATGTCGGCCTCTATCTTGCGCTTCAAGTTGGAGGACTCTGCGATGCGTGGGAGGAGACGGCCAGAGTGGAGAGACTTCATTTGTCGGGCGACCCTTGCCGATTGGACTTGGACCTGCAGCTCAACGTTTATAGAGCAATGACGGAGGCAGTTTCCCTCCTTATGGAACATGAAAGAGGAAAGCTGAGGATACGCGCCAGGTGCGGCCGCCATGGAACCACCCATGGCGTCGTGGTGACCATCGGCACGGCAGATGTTCGGCACAGGCTTTCCAGGACTACTGTCACCATGGCCATTGGTCGGTTGAGTGGGCGTACCCAAGTCTACGGCGGAACCGTCCAGTGCTTCCCTAACCGTATCCGGATGTCGTTCGCTGACCCTTCAATGTGCTAGCTGTTGGGACGCGTCTTCCACCCACCAGGTAGCCGTGCGACCCCAGCCACTCACAAGCAGTCTGAATTCTGGATGCCTGTACACCTCCCGAGCATGTATCGGGGCCGTTTGGTCATGGTCGGAAGGCAGGGTGATGCTGGTATCGTTCGGCCCTGCGGGCAGCACCCAGTAGAAGCTTCCCGATTTCCCGATGATGAACTGCACGTCCCCTGACTTTTCACTGACCTGCAGGTAGCCGACTCCATCGCGTTCGAAGGTATGAACGGCCCACTGCCGATCAAGACTCACATCCGTTTCTGGCGGTTGAACCTGGCCAATTCCGCTACCGGCGGACATAGGTTCTTTGATATCGCCCGGGCAGCACAGCGCCCAGGCTGGGAATGACGGCGTCATCATCAGGATGAGCGGACAGATGTAACGCGCAGACAGCTTCAGCATCATGCACCTCCGATTCTTCATTGGCTGGTGCGCGCGATGCTATGCGGGCGGGTTGCGCAAGACCTTGAACAAAATCGGAAACTGGCAGGGCCACGCAGTGCATGGCTGAAGGATCAGGATTCACGCGGGGTAGTGCAGCCACGCAAGGCGTGGCTCTACCGGGTTGTTCCCCGCGAGCGCCACAGGCTGTCGCCGATGAACAGCAGCAGGCCGGTCCAGATGGCGGCGAAGCCCAGTGCCTTGGCGCTGTCGAACGGTTCGCGGAAGAAGAACACGCCCAGCAGCAGGCCCAGGCTGGGGGCGATGTACTGCAGGATGCCCACCAGCGACAGCGGGATGCGCTTCACGCCATAGGCAAAGCCGATCAATGGCAGGGCGGTTACTGCGCCGCCCAGGATCAGCAGCAGGTCGTTGCGCCAGCCCCAGCCGCCGAAGAAGCCGCCGCCGTGGCCGGCCTCGCTCCACAGCGCGAAGCCGATCGCGGGCAGGAACAGGTACAGGCTCTCGATGCCCAGCCCGGCCACCGGGTCCACCGAGATCATCTTGCGCAGCAGGCCGTACAGCCCGAACGAGCAGGCCAGCCCCAGCGCGATCCACGGCGGGGTGCCGGCGTCAATGGTGAGCCAGGCCACGCCCAGCGCCGCGCAGGCCACCGCCAGCCACTGCAGGCCGCGCAGACGCTCCTTGAGCACCACCACGCCCAGCACCACGCTGACCAGCGGGTTGATGAAGTAGCCCAGGCTGGTTTCGATCACGTGCCCGGCGTTGATTGCCCAGATGTACAGGCCCCAGTTGAAGGCAATGGCCATGCTGCTCAGGGCCAGGGTGGGCAGCGCGCGCGGCTGCGCGGCGATCTGCTTCCACCAGCCGGTGCCGTGGCTGAGCAGCAGCCAGGCCACCACCAGCACGGTGCTCCAGATGATGCGGTGGGCGATGATCTGCTGCGACGGGACCGCCTTGAGCAGGTGCCAGTACACCGGCACCAGCCCCCACAGGGTGAAGGTGAACGCAGTGATGGCCAGGCCACGGCGCTGTTCCTGCAGCGGGGTGCGTTCGGGCGTGCTCACTTGGCGCGGGTCCGGGCCAGGGTGAGCACCAGCACGCCGGCCAGGATCACGCCCATGGCCAGCAGGTCGCGCGGGCCAAAGTGCTCATGCCCGATCAGCGCACCCAGCAGCACGGCGATCACCGGATTGACGTAGGCGTAGCTGGCGGCCAGCGCCGGGCGCACGTTCTGCAGCAGCCACACGTAGGCGGTGAAGGCCACGATCGAGCCGAACACGCACAGGTAGGCGACCGCCAGCAGGCCATCCATGCTGGGCCAGGTGGTCGGCCGCTCGCCGGTGGCAAGACCCAGCGCGACCAGCATCACCCCGCCGCACAGCATCTGCCCGGCGGCGGTCATGAACGGGCTGGGCAGGTCCAGGCCGCGCGCCCAGACCGAGCCGAAGGCCCAGCCGATCGGTGCGATCAGCAGCAGTATCAGACCCTGCGGAGACGCGGTCAGGCTGCTGCCGGCGTTGAGCCAGACCACGCCCAGGAAGCCGATGGCAATGCCCAGCCATTCACCGCGGGTGGCGTGCTGGCCGCGCATGGCGCCGAACAGGGCCATCCACAGCGGCACCGATGCCACCGCCGTGGCCGCCAGGCCGGAGGACACGGTGCGCTCGGCCAGCACCACCATGCCGTTGCCCAGCACCAGCATGGTCAGGCCCATGATGCCCAGGTTGCGCCACTGGCGGCCGGTGGGCGCGGGCATGCCCCGCCAGCGCAGCACCGCGTACATCAGGCTGCCAGCCACGATGAACCGGGCCCCGGACACGGTCGTCAACGGCAGCGCACCGCCCTCCAGGGCGAAGCGGATACCCAGGTAGGTGGACCCCCACACCACGTACACCAGCAGCAGGGCCAGGACGACCAGGCCGCTGCGGGGAGCGGCCTGCGGGGTTGCGGGGGTAGCGGCCATGCGGGACCAGCGTGCGGGGGGAGTGGCGATTCTAGGCCTTTGCGGCAGGCCCGGCATGCCCTGTGGTGGCACGCTGTCGTGCCCGGACTAGTTACATGGTGCAATGCCCACCGGTCATGCACGTGGGGTAAGGTAAAAGTCGCAGAACCACCGCTCCACCGTGAGGACCGTTTTCCAGCATGAGCACTTCCCCCACCCTTTCCGCGCCCGCCTCTGACAAGGCCGCGCTCAAACGCTCGATCTCCAATACCCTCAAAGGGTCGGCGGGCAACCTGGTCGAGTGGTACGACGTCTACGTCTACTCGGTATTCGCGGTGTACTTCGAGTCGCAGTTCTTCTCGGCCGCCGACAAGAACTCCACCATCTACGTCTGGGCGATCTTCGCCGCCACCTTCCTGATGCGCCCGATCGGCGCCTGGTACTTCGGCCGCTTCGCCGACCGCTATGGCCGCCGCCTGGCACTGACCGTGTCGGTGTCGATGATGGCCGCCTGTTCGTTCCTGATCGCGCTGACCCCCACGGCCAACACCATCGGCGGCTGGGCTGCGCTGATCCTGCTGTTCGCACGCCTGCTGCAGGGCTTCGCCACCGGTGGCGAGTACGGCACCAGCGCAACGTACATGTCCGAAGCAGCCATTCCGGGTCGCCGCGGCTTCCTGTCCTCGTTCCACTACGTCACCCTGGTGGGTGGCCACGTGCTGGCGCAGCTGACCCTGTTCACCATGCTGCTGTTCTGGGACAAGCCGGAAATCTCGGCGTGGGGCTGGCGCATCGCGTTCGGCATCGGCGGCCTGGCGGCGATCGTGGTGTTCTGGCTGCGTCGCTCGATGGATGAATCGCTGGGCGAAGACTCCATCGAAGCCGCGCGCGAAGGCCGCGCCAAGGCGTCGGGCTCGATGTACGAGCTGTTCGTGAACCAGTGGCGCCCGCTGCTGCTGTGCTTCCTGATCACCGCCGGTGGCACCGTGGCGTTCTACACCTACTCGGTGAACGGTCCGAAGATGATCCAGAGCGCGTTCGCCGGCACCGACGTGATGACCGGTACGCTGATCAACCTGGGCGTGCTGACCTTCCTGATGGTGCTGCAGCCGATTGGCGGCTGGCTGTCGGACATCGTCGGCCGCAAGAGCCTGCTGGTGTTCTTCGGCGTGGGTGGCGTGCTGTACAGCTGGTACCTGATCACCGAGCTGCCGAACCAGCACGACCCGCTGATCGCGTTCCTGACCCTGGCGCTGGGCTTTGTGATCCTCACCGGGTACACCTCGATCAACGCGGTGGTGAAGGCCGAGCTGTTCCCCACCCATGTGCGGGCGCTGGGCGTGGGCTTCGGTTACGCACTGGCCAACTCGCTGTTCGGTGGTACCGCGCCGCTGCTGTACCAGGGCGCACTGAAGACCGACCGCGTGGGCGACTTCGCCATCTATGTCACGGCGATCATCGCGGTGTCGCTGGTGGTGTATGTGTTCTTCCTGAAGAACCACGGCCCGAACTACCTGGATGGCACGCGGAAATAACCGGGCAGCGGCCAGCGGCCATCGGCCACGGCACGGAAAACGAAAACGCCGGGCATTGCCCGGCGTTTTTCGTTTGGGATCGTGGGGATCACGACCAACGGTCGTGATCTACCCGAGGACGTTCTGGTCGTGACCCACGCAGGGATCAGCGGCGGGACGCTTCGCTTTGTTCCCGTGCCTTGCGGAATTCCGAACCCTCTTCCCAATGCGGCCAGCGGCGGCTGTTGGCCAGCTCCGCGCCCAGGTCGTAGACCAGCAGGGTGTCGGCGGCGTGGCCGGCCGGGTCCCAGCTCGGGGTCCAGGCGTCACACGCCTGGTGGTAGCAGTCGGCGAAGTACTTCTCGCGCAGCGCCTTGCCGGCTTCAACGCCACCGTCCAGCTTGTCCAGGCCCGGTCCGATGGTGATCGCCGGCACGCCCAGACGGGCGAAGGCGAAGTGGTCGGCGCGGTAGAAGAAGCCCGCTTCCAGATTCGGGTCGGGGCTGTAGCTGCGCCCGCGCGCCTTGGCCACGCGCTCCAGGTCGCCTTCCAGCGAGACCCGGCCCTTGCCCCACGAGGCGATGTCGCGGGTGGCGCCGTCGGGGCTGAACATTTCGATGTTGATCACCGCAGCGGTCTTGTCCAGCGGCGCCAGCGGGTGTGCGGCGTAGTAACTGGCGCCGAGCAGGCCCTTTTCTTCGGCGGTGAGCGCCACGAAGTACAGGGTGCGCTGCGGCTGTGGGCCGGCGGCGAACACCCGGCCCAGTTCCAGCACGGTGGCCACGCCGGTAGCGTTGTCGATCGCACCACGGCGAATCCGGTCGCCCTTGGCATCGGGCTGGCCGATGCCGAACGCGTCCCAGTGCGCGGAGAAGATCACCGCTTCGTCGGCGTGCGCGCCGCCGGGCAGCTTGGCCACCACGTTGCGGGTGACCACCTGCTCGCGCTTGAGCTTGAACTGCGCCGACAGCGTGGCGTCACCCAGCACCACCGGCTGGAACGCCGGGGTCATGGCCCTGCGCTTCTCGGCGTCGAAATCCAGCCCGGCGTCGCGGAACAGCTGCTCGGCCAGCGCGCGCTGCATCCAGCCGCGCACCGGCACGTGCTGGGCCAGCGCCTGGGCCTGCGGGCGCTCGATGTCGAACAGCGGCGAGGTGCCCGAGCTCTTCACCGTGGCCCAGCCATACGTGGCCGGGGCGGTTTCATGCACGATCAGCACGCCCTGCGCACCGCGCCGCGCGGCTTCCTCGAACTTGTAGGTCCAGCGGCCGTAGTAGGTCACCGCCTTGCCGTCGAAGGCACCCGGACGCTCGGCTTCGAAGTCGGCGTCGTTGATCAGCATCACCGCGATCTTGCCGTGCAGGTCGACGTCCTTGTAATCGTTCCACTGCCGCTCCGGGGCATCGATGCCATAGCCCACGAACACCAGCGGGGCGTTGCGGATGTCCACCGCCGCCTGCGGGCGCAGGCTCTGCAGGGTGACGTCCACGCCGTTTTCCAACGCACGGCTCCTGCCCTTCTGGCGCAGCTGCGCTTTAACCGGACCGTCCACCTGGGCACGCACCATCGGCACCGGCTGCACCCAGCTGCCATCCACGCCACCGGGCTGCAGGCCGGACTTGCGGAATTCCTCGATCAGGTATTGCACGGTGCGTTCTTCGCCTGGCGAAGCCGGCGCGCGGCCTTCGAACTCGTCCGAGGCCAGGATCCGCACGTGCCGCGACAACGCTTCCGGGTCGATGCCGCCGCCCGGCAGGTCATTGGCCGCGTGGGCCAGCCCGCCCACGAACAGACAGGACGACAACAGCAGCATGCGCATCGGATTCACGGCAGACACCAGTTCAAAAAACGGAAGGCCGAAGTGTAACGTGACACTTCAGTTACCGTGCACGCCGCCTGCACACCGCGTGGACGCGGTCAGCGCCGGTCGCGGTCCAGCCAGCACGCCAGGCCCTGCGCGTTGAGTTCGATGTCCATTGCCAGCACCTGCGCCACCGCAGTGTCGTCGAGGGGGCAGCCATGCGCCTGCGCGCGTTCCTGGTACAGCGCGGTGAGTGCGGCCACCAGGCAGCGGTGGCGGTCGGGGCGTTCGTCGCACTGCCGCCCGATCTCCACCATGGCGTCGATCTGCTCCAACAGGTCGGCCGCCAGCGCAGGTATTCCCTCCACGCGACCGTAGTGGGTCAGGTAAACCGCCTGCGGTTGCAGGGCCAGCAGTCGCGCGATGGACTGCTTGAGTGGCTCGGGGTCGAACTGCACCGGCGACGAGGTGGGAATGATGAAGGCACCGCGTGCACTGTCGAGTTCGCGGTAGGACAGGCCGAAGGTGTCGCCGGTGAACAGGCTGCGGCTGCGCTCGTCCCACACGCACAGGTGGTGGCGGGCATGGCCCGGGGTGTCCAGGCACAGCAGGCTGCGGCCGGCCAGGTCGACGCGGTGGCCGTCATCGGCAATGACGATGCGGGCGGGTGGCACCGGCAGGACCGGGCCGTAACTGCGCGCGATTTCTTCGGCGCCATACACCTCGGTGGCACCGGCAAGCAGCCGGGTCGGGTCGACCATGTGCGGGGCGCCGCGCGGGTGCACCACCAGGGTGGCGTTGGGCAGCTGCTGCATCAGCAGGCCGGCACCGCCGGCGTGGTCCAGGTGAACGTGGGTGAGCACCAGCCAGTCGACCTGCTCCGGCGTGCAGCCGGCGCGCTCGAGCGCGGCCAGCATGGCCGGCACGGCCAGGCCGGTGCCGCAATCGATGAACGCTGCGCGGCCATTCTCGACGACCAGGTAGGCGGCGTCGAAATCGTTGCGCTGGAAGGCGGTGTCGATGGTGTAGATGCTGGGGTCGGAGGACATCGGCTCATCCCTGGCAACAGGCGGTATACGCCTGATTCTAGGCCGTGTCGCCGGCCGGTTTCGATGCGGCTTTGGTCGCACGCGCGGCCAGCCAGCCCCCGCGCAGCAGTACTGCGGCCACCATCACCGCCAGGAACGCGCCGTAGGCATACAGCACCGCCAGTACCTGTCGCCAGATCGGGCCGGCGTCGCTCTGCACCACGCCGATGTGGTGGCCCCACAACATGGCGAGGATGCTCAGCACGAAGGCGAGCAGCAAGGCGGTGCCGTCGAACAGGCGCCGCGCGGTGTGGCGCGGCTGGCGCGGGAACAGCCAGTACACGGTGCCCAGCAGGATGAACCAGGGCAGGAACAGCAACAACGACAACCAGGCCATCGTGGTTTTCTCCGTTTACGTGTCCACCGACCAACGGTCGGTGGCTACCGCGCCTGTCCGAACGCATGGATGCATCGCACGCCCTGTTTGCGTGACACCCGGTAGGTACCGACCGTTGGTCGGTACGCCTTAACCTCACGACTGCTCGCGCAGTTCCTGCAATGCCGCCAACACCACGTCAACTTCCGCTTCGAGCTTGAACAGCTCGCTCTGCAGGCCATCGCCGTGCTCGGTCTGCTTGAGCACGCCGATCAATTGGCCCGCATCGCGCGGCGAATCAAAGCCTTCACTCTGGATCAGCAGGGTGCCGTCGCCGGCCTGCAGCTTGAAGTAGAAACGGCCATCCTTTTCGCGGTACTGCTTGAACAGCGGCGGCGCAGCGCGCGCCACACCACCGTCCTCGGCGGCGATGTCGCCGGCTGTGGACAGGTCGCGCAGGCCCACCGCATGGCGCAGCTCCTTCAGCAGCGGCACGGCGTACTGCTCGCGGAGCTGCTGGCCGCGACGGCGCAGCAGCGCTTCGATCTTTTCCGGTTCGGCCATCAACGCGTCGTAGCGCTCGCGCAGCGGGGTCAGCTCGGCGTCGATGCGCTCGAACAGCTGCTGCTTGGCATCGCCCCAGCTGATGCCGTCGGCGAAGGCCTGCGCGAACGCGGCGGTCTGTTCCGGGCTGGCGAAGGCCTGGAACATCTGGAACAGCGCCGAGCCTTCGGTGCTCTTCGGCTCGCCCGGCGCGCGCGAATCGGTGAGGATGGAGAACACCAGCTTCTTCAGCTCCGCGCGCGGGGCGAACAGCGGAATGGTGTTGTGGTAGCTCTTGCTCATCTTGCGGCCGTCCAGCCCGGCCAGGGTGGCGACCTGCTCGTCGATCACCACCTCCGGCAACGGGAAGTACTCCTTGCCGTAGACGTGGTTGAAGCGCTGGGCGAAATCGCGCGCCATCTCGATGTGCTGGATCTGGTCGCGACCCACCGGCACCTGGTTGGCCTTGAAGATCAGGATGTCGGCGGCCATCAGCACCGGGTACATGAACAACCCGGCGCTGATCCCGGCGTCTTCATCGAGCTGCTCTTCGCGGTTCTTGTCCACCGCCGCCTTGTAGGCATGGGCGCGGTTGAGGATGCCCTTGCTAGCGATGGCGGTCAGGAACCACATCAGTTCGGTGGTTTCGGGAATGTCGCTCTGCCGGTAGAACCAGACCTTGTCCGGGTCCAGCCCGCACGCCAGCCAGCTGGCGGCGATCTCCAGGGTCGAGCGCTGGGTCCGCTCCGGCTCCTGCGCCTTGATCAGGCTGTGCAGGTCGGCCAGGAAGAAGAAGCTCTCGATGTCCGACGCAGCGCTGGCAGCGATGGCCGGACGGATGGCGCCGACATAGTTGCCCAGGTGGGGCGTGCCGGAGGGGGTGATGCCGGTAAGAACGCGGGTGGTCATGTGGGAATCATTACGGACAGTTGAACGCCCCCAGTTTACCTGCCTGCGCGCAACCCCGTTGCCCGGCCCGGCGCGTTGAATGCACTACCCAACCGCGAAGGCCCCCTGCCATGAAACGCCTGACCCTGACCCTGCCCCTGCTTGCCGTGCTGGCCCTGTGTGGCTTCAAGCCCGTCGTACCGCCCCGCGCCGATGTCGGCCCGGTCACCCTGGTCCTGGTCGATCGCGACCAACGCCGGGAACTGCCCGCCTGGCCGCACCGTGGCCAGCGCTGGGTGGCCGGCCACCAGGGCACCCCGTATGCGGTGCGCCTGCGCAACAACAGTCCCGAGCGGGTGCTGGTGGTCCTGTCGGTGGACGGCTTGAACGCGGTCAGCGGCGAGGTCGCCTCGCCGGATCAGACCGGCTACGTGCTGGACCCGTGGCAGAGCGCGGACATCACCGGGTGGCGCAAGTCGCGGCACGAGGTGGCGCAGTTCGTGTTCACCAACCCGGGTAACAGCTACGCCGACCGCACCGGGCGCCCGGACAATATCGGCGTGGTCGGCATCGCCGTGTTCAACGAGGCGCGGCGCTGGGTGCCGCCGACCCCGCGTGCGCCGGCCGTGGCACGCGAAAAGAGCCGCGTGCAGGGCCAGGCCGCGGCCGAGGCCGCCGACAGCGCCATGCCCTCGGCACGGGTCAGCGGCTCGGTCGCCGCCGCGCCCGCCCCGGCCTTGGGCACCGGCCATGGCCCGCGCGAGACGTCGTATTCGGGCAGCACGACATTCGACCGTGCAACGCGCCTGCCAGCGCAGCGGCTGGACCTGCGCTACGACAGCGAACGCAACCTGGTGGCGAGGGGTGTCATTCCCGCCCGTTATCGAAGCGGCGAGCGTGGTCCACAGGCGTTCCCGGACGCCTTCGTGCCGGACCCGCCGGCGTACGGCTGGCGGTGATCCCCGCACAGCCACACGAAAAACGGGCCGCGATGCGGCCCGTTCCGGTTTCATACCCTCGTCGCGGCCCTGGGCCGCACTGCCCCGTCGGACGGGTCAGCGGAAGTCTGGATAATCCTTGCGCAGCGTTTCGTCGAAGTCCTTGACTTCTTTTTCAGCGCGATCGCGCGCCCAACCATAGCGCTCCTGCAGGCGGCCTGCGAGGTACTCGGAGTTGCCTTCGGCCACCTTGAAATCGTCGTCGGTCAGGTCGCCCCACTTTGCCTGTGCCTTGCCCTTGAGCTGCGTCCACTTGCCGGAAATGATGTCTTTGTTCATGGGTCCTTTCCTGGATTGCAACGGCAACGTCGCCGTAGGGACAGAGTGCAACAGCCGGTGTTTGGCGGCGGTCAAGCGCGGATGAAGCGGATGCTCACTTCGTTGAATGGTGGGTGCTGCGCGGGCGGGAATAAAAAAACGCCGGGAAATTCCCGGCGTTTCTATCTACCGACCAACGGTCGGTTGGATCAGTTGCCCTTGGCGGCGTCTTCAACCGACTCGCCGGCCTTCTGCACATCCTTGCCGGCACCGGCAACGGTATTGCAACCGGCCAGCATGGCAACCGAAACCATCGACAACAGCATCAGTGCAATTACACGCTTCATAGGATTCTCCTGATTAGTTCAACGTCACTACCGAATTCCGGCCCCACCTGCCTCAGGCAGATCGCGTCGGCATCGCTGCCATTTCAGGCACCGCCGCCGCGTGAGATGCAATCTGAAGTCTGGGGCGTGCAATCGATGTGAACGCGCCCCGGAACGGTTCAGCCAGGGCCTGCGAAGCGGCGGCCCGGGCTCAGTCGCGCATCAGGGTGGACTTGCCGAACAGGCTCTCCACCAGGTCCACCGCCAGCACCGCGGTGGCATTGCGGTTGTCCAGCAGCGGGTTGAGCTCGACGATGTCCAGCGAGCCCATGCGCCCGGTGTCGGCGATCATTTCCATCACCAGCTGGGCTTCGCGGTAGTTCACCCCGCCCGGCACCGTGGTGCCCACGCCGGGCGCAATGCTGGGGTCCAGGAAGTCCACATCGAAGCTGACATGCAGGTGGGTGTTGTCGTCGACGCCGTCCAGCGCAGCCTCCACCGCGCGCTTCATCCCGGCTTCGTCGATGTAGCGCATGTCGTACACATCCACCTTGTGCTGCTTGATCAGGCGCTTTTCTTCCTGGTCCACCGAGCGGATGCCGATCTGCCGCACCTGCTGCGGGCAGATCGCCGGTGCGTCGCCGCCGAGCCGGGTCAAAGCGTCCGGCCCCAGGCCGCACAGGCAGGCCACCGGCATGCCGTGCACGTTGCCCGACGGCGTGACCTCACTGGTGTTGAAATCCGAATGCGCGTCCAGCCACAGCACGCGCAGGTCGCGGCCCTGTTCCCGGCACCAGCGCGCCACGGCGGTGATCGAACCGATGCCCAGGCAATGGTCGCCGCCCAGCATGATCGGCATGCGCCCGTCCTGCAGCTCTGCATAGGTGGCATCCATCAGCGCCTGGTTCCAGGCCACCACTTCGTCCAGGTGCCGGTACCCCTGCACGGGCGCGGTCCACGGGTTGCGCGGGCCGTCCAGGTTGCCGCAGTCGCGCACGTCCACGCCGCGTGCTGCCAGCGCCTCGCCCAGGCCAGCGATACGCAGCGCCTCCGGCCCCAGTCCGGCACCGCGCGCACCGGCGCCGATGTCGGTAGGCACGCCGATCAGGGACACCGCAGGTTGACGTTTGCTCATACCAACTGACTCCACACGCACGGAAAATCCGACCAGTCTAGTCACCGCAGGGCCAAACCACTCGCGGCGACGCAGCAGCGGACGACCGGTGCCGCGGCCCGCCACGGCGCTTCCTGCCCCTGCGCGTCGTATCCCGATACAGACCCAAAACCGTTGTGCGTCAACGGTTTGACGCAGACGAAAGCAGCCCGTGGTTTAGCTTACGTTGTCTATTTTGGCAAAATTTACGTGCTACATTTCACACTTCTTCGCAGTACTGATTGACTAACCCGCGACGGGTTGGTCCGTGTTTCGTTTTGTCTCAGGGGGCAGTACGTGCAGCGCAGCAGCATCCACCAGATCGTCCGCAACGCCAGTGGCGAGAGCCAGCCGGCCCGGCAGCTGTATGACGTGGCCGCCATCGAGCAGGTGTTCCAGCAGTCGCGCGAACGCGAGCAGGGCCTGCGCCTGCTGATGCTGTCCACCGCTGACGGCCGCGCCGTGGCCGAAGATTCCACGCTGGGCGTGGATGGTCGCCGGCTGGCCGCGATGGCCAATTCCTTCCTGACCCTGGGCGAGACGGTCTCGCGCGAGCTGGCACTGAGCGAGGCGGACTACGCCACCATCTGCACCAAGCTGGGCAATGTGGTGCTGATCCGCATCCAGGCCGACAAGCCGCTGACCCTGACCGCCGTTGCCGGCCACGAGGTCAACATGGCGGTGCTGCTGTTCAACGCGCGCGATTGCGCCACCCGCCTCGACGCCGTGCTGCGCGCCCGCGCGGCCTGAGCCCTACCGATTTCGCTGTGCCCTTATGGCAGGCCCTGGCCTGCCCCTCCCACTGCCTGAAGTAAAAAGGATTTACGTGCCCAATCTCAATCTGGAAAAACTCAATTCGCTCGCCGGTTTCGTCGGCGCCGCGCTGGTCGACGGTGACAGCGGCATGGCCCTGGCCATGGTCGGCGGCGGCAACATCAACCTGGAACTGGCCGCGGCCGGCAACACCGAAGTGGTGCGCGCCAAGCGTCGCGTGGCCGAGTCGCTGGGCCTGTCGGACACGCTGGAAGACCTGCTGATCACCCTGACCACCCAGTACCACCTGATCCGCCCGCTGGAAAGCAACCCGCTGCTGTTCCTGTACGTGGTGATGGACCGCAGCAAGGCCAACCTGGCCATGTCGCGCCACGAGCTGAAGGCCTTCGAAAAGACCCTGGACTTCAGCTGACCGCAGGCGCCCGTGCCGCACCACGTCCGTGAGCGGACGTGGTGCGGCCGCCGCCGCGCTGCTGCGTGACCCGCATGAATACCCCCACACGTTCCTTCCGCGTTGCCGCTGCCGGCCTGGACATGCTGCACCAGACCCGGCTGAAACTGGCCTGCTCGATGCTGCTTGCCGAGCGCATGGAGGTGCTGCTGCAGCCTTGGTCCGGCGACGCCTGCGACCTGCTGGTGATCGGCCTGGACCACGCGGATGCTGCCCGCGCGCTCAGCGAAGCGAACGCGGTCAACGTACCCATCCTGTCCATCGCGCGCCGCCATGCCGGCGCGGCACCGGGACGGCTGCCGCATGGCGCCACCGTGCGCGACATCAACGAACAGCTTTCCAGCCTGCTGCTGGCCACGCCTGGCATGGGCAGCGAGCACCCGGCAGCGGGTACGCCGCTGCTGCTGCAGCTGGCATCGGCGGATCCCGGTGCATCGGCCCTGCACCTGCTGCAGCGCGGTGGCATCACCGTGCTGGTCGACAGCGCCACGCGCAGCATCGCGCTGGCCCCGGGCACCACGCTGGCGGACGTGGTGGCACAGCTGGATGACGTGGCCTGGTCGGCCAGCCCCATCGATGCGGCCACGTTCCAGCACCAGTATGCCTACCGGCTGCCGCAGCGGCACTCGTTCGAAGCGCTGTACTTCTGCATCGCGCGCCACCGGCCCGCGTTGCTGCCGCCGGTTGCCGAACACGCAACGTTGAAGCTGCGCCATTGGCCCGACCTGCAGGCCGACGACGTGCCCGGCACGTGGCTGCTGGCCATCGCCTGCCTGCACGCCCGCCCGTGGCAGCCTGCGGCATTGGCCGCGGCTTGCCAGATTCCGCGCCACACGGTGCAATCGCTCTTCTGCGCTGCTGTCGCCAGTGGCCTCGCATTGAACCAGGACGCCGCCGTGCCCCGTACGCAACGCCGCAAAGACGCCAGCGACTCACGCTTCTTCTCGTGGGTGGCGCGCCGCTTCGGCCTGAACCTGTTCCAGGGAGCCCAACCATGAGCCTGCCTGCCAACAAGCTGGTGTTCGTCGGCAGCATGGGCGCCGGCAAGACCACCGCCGTCCGCGCGATCTCCGACGTGGAGCCGGTAAGCACCGAGATGCCGATGAGCAGCGATGCCATGGGCGACAAGGTCGAAACCACCGTCGCGCTCGATTACAGCTCGATCGAACTGGATGACGGCGAACTGCTGCACGTCTACGGCGTGCCCGGACAACGCTACCTGGACTTCATGTGGCCGATGGTCTGCGAAGGCGCGCTGGGCGTGATCGTGCTGGTCAGCGCCGGGCACCCCGACCCGGTGGCCTCGACGCTGGAGCTGCTGCAGGAGTTCTCGCGCATCGCCCCGGAAGCCAGCCTGGCGGTGGGCGTGACCCGCACCGATGAACATCCGGCGCTGTTGATCCCGGAGTTCCGCAATGCACTCTTCGATGCCGGCCACCGCCTGCCGGTAATGCGCGTGGACGCACGCTCGGCCACGCAGGTGACGTTCCTGGTGAAGTCGCTGTTGTCGTATCGGTACGCTGAAGCGCAGTAGCTGGTGCCGACACCCGGATTCGAACTGGGGACCTACCGCTTACAAGGCGGTTGCTCTACCAACTGAGCTATGCCGGCAAAGGCACGGCGACGGCATTGCCGGCGCGGACGGCGATTCTAGCGCAAGCCCGCGCATTCCAGCGAGCGCTGCTGCGCCGCGCCGCTGCGCTGGCGGGCTGCTGAGGGGGTGGCCTGCCCGGCCAGGGCCGCGTCCACCCACCACTGGGCCGTGCCTGCGGCGCCGCCGACCAGGCGGGCGCTGAAGCCGGCGGCCGCCAGCGCGGCCATCCGCCGCTCGGCGCCTTCACGGTTGCGGTACTGCCCCAAGGCAATGGCGTTGGTGTCTTCGCCCTGGGCCATGATGTAGTAATCGCTGATGCCGGCGGCGGCGATCCGCTTGACCGTGGCCTGGGCCTCTTCGCGGCTGGCGGCGGCCGGCAGCATCACCCGGTAGGTGCTGCTGGCACCGGGCTTTGCGACCTCCCGCAGGCGCGAGCGCTGGAGCAGGGTTCCGGCGTTGCCCTGGGCAGCCATGGCGCTGTCGCGATCGGCAAAGGGGCCAAGGCTGATGCATTGGAGGGGCGCGGGGGGTGCGGGCGCCGGTGGGGTTTCCGTGGGCCGGCCAACGGCCGGCGCTACCGCCGCGGTGGACGACGCGGGCACGTTTGATGGTGCCGGCGCGGTCGACGGCGCGGGCGCGGCGGGTGCCGGGGTGGTTGGGGCCGCTGGTTTTGGCGGTGCCGGGGTGGCGTCTGCCAGGGCCGTGCTGGCGGCGGCGGGCTGCGCGGCCGAGGGGGCCGCGGCTGTTGCCGCGTTCGGGGTGTCGAGCAGCTGCAGTCTGGCCACGCCGGTGGGAGGCTCTGCCGGCGGCGTCGGTACGGGTTCGCCGCGCAGCATCCACCACAGCGCGACACCCACGTTGAGGATGGCCAGTACGACAATCAGGGCACGGGTAAGCATGCGGCGATCCTACCTTGCCGCCGGTGGCTGATGCACCGCCCAGCGCGCCAGACCATCCAGCACCAGCGCTGGTTGCAGCTGCGCATCGCCCAGCAACGGCATCAGTGCCGGGGCGCCGCCGCCATGCACCAGCAGCACCGGCAGGCTGCCCAGCACGTCGGCGGCCTGCACGCGGCTGCGCTCGATCAACGCCACGGCTGCGCCATCGCAACCGGAGGCAAGCGCGTCGGCAGTGTCGTTGGCGAACTCGCTGTACTCGCCGCCCGATGCGGGCAGCTGTACCGCACGTGCATGCAGCGCTTCGCGCATGGTGGTGGGCGAGGCCGCAATGCGGCCGCCATGATGCTGGCCCCCGGCATCCAGCAGGTCGATGGTGAGCGCGGTGCCCACGCCTGCCACCAGCACCGCCTCGCCGCGATCCGCGGCGGCGATGAGGGCGAGGTAGCGGTCCACGCCGAACTTCGACGGGTCCGCATAGGCGATACGCACGCCCGCGCAGCTGGCTTCGGTGTGCGCGACCCGCACGTGGGTGAAGCGCGCGCGCAGCACGTCCAGCATGCTGGCGGTGAGGGAGGCGGCTGCAACGCTGGCAACGTAGGCCGTATCGCCGCTGGGCAGCAGGGCCAGGGCATCGGCCGGCATCGCTTCGGCGCCATGCGGCCACGCCTGTACATCGCCGGCGCGGTTGCCGTTCAGCGGCGCGAACTTGAAGCGCGAATTCCCCAGATCGAACAACCAGTCGCTCATTGCGCCCTCACGCTGACTTCCCCGGCATGGAACACCCGTTCGCTGCCCTCGATGCGCACCCGCAGTGCGCCGTCTTCGGCCAGCCCCAACGCGGTCCCTTCATGCAGTACCCCATTGTCATCCACCCGCACGCTGCGCCCGGACAGGCTGTCCAGCGCGGCATAACGCGGCAGGAACGGGGCCAGGCCGTCGCGCTCGAAGTCGTCCAGGGCCGGCAGCAATGCCGCCAGCAGCCAGGCCACCAGTGCGTTGCGGCTCACGTCTTCGCCCAGCAAGGTGGCCAGGTCGGTCCACGGCTGGGTGATCTCGGCCGCGAACGCGGGCGGCATGCGCACGTTGATGCCCAGCCCGATCACCGCGCGCGCCGGGCCGGCGAACTCACCGCCGCCCTCCACCAGCAGCCCACCCAGTTTGTGGCCGTCGACCACGATGTCGTTGGGCCACTTCAGGCCGACCTGGGCGACGCCGTGCGCGTGCAGCGCCTCCGCCACCGCCACGCCGGCCACCAGGCTCAGCCCGCCCAGGCGCGACAGCCCACCGGCGAAACCGCGCAGCACCGACAGATACACATGCGCGGCCAGCGGCGAGGCCCACGCCCGTCCACGGCGACCGCGGCCGCCGGTCTGGCGCTCGGCCAGCAGCACCCGGGCACCGCGCTCGGGCGCGCTGCAGCGCAGCAATTCAGAGTTGGTCGAGCCTACGCTCCAGGCCACGTCGAGGCTGTCCAGGCGCTCCGCCAGCGGCGCCGGCAGCGCCCCCAGGATGGATGCAGCGTCCAGCAGTTCAAGCCGCTGCTGCAGCTGGTAGCCGTCACCGGCGCGACCGTCGATCTCCACGCCGGCCGCCCTAAGTCCTTGAATCCGCTTCCAAATGGCGGCGCGGGTCTGGCCGAGCTCACGCGCCAGCGCGTCGCCGGACAGGCGCCCGGCGCCCAGTTTGGCCAGCAGTTGGCGGTCGTCCACGGCAGCTTCCATCGGTTGATGGACAAAATTATGCGGGAAAGCGACCGGGCGCGCTTTGGGGAGGGGTTCCAATTGAGGCCGTGAATCGAGCTAGAATCGAAGATTGACCCCTTTCGCCCTTCCGGATGTTGACGATGCGCCCGTTCGCCCATTGCCTGATCCTGTTGATGGCCCCCCTTGCCGCGCACGCTTCCGATGCGCTGGCCAGCGCGGGCCGGGGCGGCTGCGTGTATTCGGCGGCCGAGAGCGAACGTACGACGCAGACCACCGCGCCGGCGGCACCGGCCCCGACCACGGTCAAGCCCAGTGCCACGGCACCCGGCAGCACCGGCGGTGGTGGCGACGATGACGTGCTGCCGCGCCTGCGCGCGCCGAAATGGCACAGCTTCCTGCCAGGCATGTTCCGCTGATCCAGTCGTTGTTGCGCTGGCTGCGGTCGGCACCGCGCCCGATTCCCGATACCGCCTGGCAACGCACCTGCCAGCGCAGCGCGTGGCTGCGTGGCGTCCCGCCTGTTCGCCAGCAACGCCTGCGCGAGCTGGCGGCGGCGTTCCTGCACGGCAAGACCATCACGCCGATCGGCGGTCTGCAGCTGGGCGACGATGACGCGGTGCTGATTGCCGCGCTGTGCTGCCTGCCGTTGCTGGAACTGGGCGAGGTGGGACTTCGCGGCTGGTCGCAGGTGCTGGTGTACCCCGAAGGCTTCATCGTGCCGCAGAGCGAGATGGACGAAGACGGCGTGCTGCACGAGTGGGAAGAAGAAGCGATCGGCCAGGTCTCGCACAATGGTCCGTTGCTGCTGTCCTGGCATGACGTGCAGGCCGAGCTGAAGCATCCGCACGAAGGCGCATGCGTGGTGGTGCATGAGATGGCGCATCGCATCGATGTGCTCGACGGCGTGCTCGATGGCACGCCACCGTTGCCGCGTGACTGGCAGAAGCAGTGGGCGGCGGATTTCCAGCAGGCGTATGACGCGCTGTGCGCACAGGTGGATGACGGCCAGGAAACGGTGATTGATCCGTATGCCAGCGAAGGGCCGGATGAGTTCTTTGCGGTGGCGACCGAATATCACTTCTCGGCGCCGGATGTGCTTGAAGCGGAGATGCCGGTGGTTGCGGGGCATCTGCGGCGGTTTTATGGGGCGCCGCCTTCGGTTGGCGTTCGTACCGACTGACAGTCGGTACCTACCTGGAGGGCGTACCGACCAACGGTCGGTACCTACCGGGAAACGGCCATGCGGGTAGGTACCGACCGTTGGTCGGTACGCTCTGGACTTACGGCCCGGGCGGCAGCTTTACTTCGAACCGGGCGCCGCCGAGTTCCGGCGAGCGCTTCACCTGCAATTCGCCGCGGTAATCCTTGATCAGGTCCTGCACGATCGACAGGCCGATGCCATGACCCTGCACGCGTTCGTCGCCACGCACGCCACGCTGCAGCACTTTGGCGATGTCTTCCGGTGCGATGCCCGGGCCGTCGTCGTCCACCGACAGCAGCAGGCCGGCGCGGCGCACGCCCGGCGCGCTCAGTGGCTTGGCGGTGAGCAGCACGCGGCGGTTGGCCCACTTGAAGGCATTTTCCAGCAGGTTGCCCAGCAGTTCCTGCAGGTCGCCCGGCTCGCCATGGAAGCGCGCCGCTTCGTCGATGTCGAACTCGCACAGCACGCCCTTGGACGCGTACACCTTCTCCAGCCCACGCACGATTTCCTCGGCGTTGGACTCGATCGGCAACGGTGCCGAGAACAGCTTGTGGCCGGACGAAGCCGCGCGCGCCAGCTGGTACCCGACGAGGTTGTTCATGCGCCGCAGCTGCACATCGAATTCCTCGCGCAGGTCCTGGTCGTGCGCACCGCTGTCCAGCTGCGTGCGCAGTACCGCCAACGGCGTTTTCAGGCTGTGCGCCAGGTCGGCCAGGGTATTGCGCTGGCGCTCGAGGTTCTCGCGTTCGCTTTCGATCAGCGCATTGATGCTGTCGGTGAGCGGCTCCAGCTCGCGCGGGTGGCGTTCGCTCATGCGCTCGGTTTCACCGCGCTGCACCTTGGTCAGCTCGGTGATCACGCGACGCATCGGACGCAGGCTCCACTGCAGGATCACCGTCTGCAACAACAGCAGGATCAGGCCCGCACCACCCATCCAGAACCAGACCCGGCCACGGAACACCCGCAGCTGCGCGCCCAGCGCACGCGAGTCTTCCATCACGTAGATGGTGTACGGGAACTCGGTGGCCGGATCGGCGTCGGCGTCCCATACCAGGCCCAGCCCATAGCGGTACACCGAGCCCTCGCTGCCGTCGATCTGGATCATCGGCAACGGGCCCTCGAATACTTCCTGTCGCGGCGCCAGCAGCCCGCCGCCCACGGTGGGCAGCATCGGGCCTTCGGCCGACATGGAATTGCCTTTGCCGTCCGGCATCACGACCTGCAGGTACAGGCCGCTGCCGGGAACGTCGAAACGGGGATCCGGCGGCTGCTCGCGGATGTACAGCGAGCGGTCGCGGGTGAAGTCGATGCCAGCCGCATACGCGGTGGCGTAGTTCTTCAGGCGCTCGCGCAGGTTGGCGCGCGCGGTGTCGGCAAACGCGGCATCCAGCGCGTAGCCCGCGATCGCCAAGAAGGCGATCAGGCTCACACTGGCAGCCAGCAGCTGGCGTGCCTGCAGGGAGCGCGGCCGCCAGCGTTTAAAGAACCACAGACGGCCTGACATCATCCCATCGCCGGACTAACGGCTCAGCCCTCGTTGCGCGGAATCGCGAACCGATAGCCGCGACCACGCACGGTTTCGATCGGCTTGAGTTCGCCGTCCGGGTCCAGCTTCTTGCGCAGGCGGCCGATGAACACTTCCAGCACGTTCGAGTCGCGGTCGAAATCCTGCTGGTAGATGTGCTCGGTAAGGTCGGCCTTGGAGACCAGTTCGCCGGCATGCATCATCAGGTATTCGAGCACCTTGTACTCGTAGCTGGTGAGGTCCACGTTGCTGCCTGCCACGCTGACCGTCTGCGCGGCAAGATCCAGCGCGACCGGGCCGCATTCGAGGGTCGGCTTGCTCCAGCCCGCCGCACGGCGCAGCAGCGCATTGACGCGGGCCAGCAGCTCTTCGACATGGAACGGCTTGACCAGGTAATCGTCCGCGCCCTGCTTGAGCCCTTCGACCTTGTCCTGCCAGCTCGAGCGGGCGGTAAGGATCAGCACCGGGAATTTCTTGCCCTCGTCGCGCAGTGCCTTGATCAGTTCCATGCCCGACATCTTGGGCAGGCCGAGATCGATGATGCCCACGTCGAACGGCACTTCGCGGCCCATGTACAGACCTTCCTCACCGTCCTGTGCGGCATCGACGGCAAAGCCTTCGCGCTTGAGCCGGGCTGCAAGGGTTTCCCGCAGCGGGGCTTCGTCTTCGACCAGAAGGATACGCATGAACTCTCCCTAGTGTCCTGGGTGTGGCCTGGGGCCAGTGGCTAACAGATGACTGCGGACAACTATCCCCGTTCAGGGGTTATCGCCGCGTAGTGATGACATATCCGAACGCGGCGTGCGGGGCTGTGAACGCGGCTGGGCAGGGTCGTCCATGTAGCGGACCCGGCCCCGGTCATCCATGTACTTCACCCGGTTGATGTCCCGACCGTCAAAAGGCACCCGTTCCGCACCCAGGATGTGGCCACCGGTGCTGCGCTGGACCCGGCGCACCGCGTCGGACAGGGAGCGTTCCTGCGGCGCACCACGGGCGGCCCGCACCATCTCGGCCCGGGCCGGATCCGGCTGCGGAGCCTGCGCGCCGGCGCTGCCGATGGCAGCAACTGCGCAGGTCGCCAGCACGGCGGCAACGGTGATTCGGCGGTGGCGGGTCACGGAGAACATCGGGTCTGATCCTAACGGAGCGCGTCAAAACGTTCAAAAGTTGTGAATCGGCAACCGCCAGCGATGGGCCGGCGCTTTACGAATCTTTCGCAAATTCTTGGTTTTACGCGGTGAATCCGGTCTGAACTTTTCTGACCGCCGCCTCGCTTTGTTCATCTAGGTGAACATTGACGGCTACTTCCCGAGCGATGTCAAGCGCGGTCTCCGGCGCGGTTCATGCAGCGACGCGTTCGGCCTGGTCGCGGGTGATGGTGAGGGCCTGTTCGATCAGGTCCCAATCGGCGCCGAGGCGGTGCGCGCCCTCGCTGAGCACCTGGCGGAACGCGCGGCCGCCGGGCTGGCCGTGGAACAGGCCCAGCAGGTGACGGGTGATGTGCTTCAGGGCCAGGCCGCGTTGCAGCTGGTCCTCGATGTAGGGGCGCATGGCGCGCAGCAGGGCCTCGCGCGGCTGCAGCGCGGCGCCGGTCTGCGCGGCTTCCAGCTGATGCAGCACATAGGGGTCGTGGTAGGCGGCGCGGCCCAGCATGACGCCATCCAGCGCGGGGAGCTGGGCTTGGGCGGCCTCCACCGAGGCCAGGCCACCATTGAGCACGATCTGCAGCTGGGGGCGGTCGGCTTTGAGCCGGTGCGCCCAGTCGTAGCGCAGCGGCGGCACTTCGCGGTTTTCCTTCGGCGACAACCCCTTCAGCCAGGCATTGCGGGCGTGCACGATGAACATTGCACTGCCGGCGTTGGCCGACTGATCGACGAAGTTGACGAAGGTTTCGTAGTCGTTGTCTTCATCCACGCCAAGGCGGCACTTGACCGTGACCGGGATGTCCACCGCTTCGACCATGGCCGCCACGCACTCGGCAACGAGGGTGGGTTCGCGCATCAGGCAGGCGCCAAAGCGCCCGGCCTGGACCCGGTCCGAGGGGCAGCCGCAGTTGAGGTTGACCTCGTCGTAGCCCCATTCCTGGGCGATGCGCGCCGCCTGCGCGAGCAGGGCCGGGTCGCTGCCGCCGAGCTGAAGCGCGAGCGGTTGCTCGCTGCCATCGAAACCGAGCAGGCGCTCACGGTCGCCGTGGATCACCGCGTTGGCGTGCACCATTTCCGTGTAGAGCCGTGCGCCCGGGGCGAGGATCCGATGGAACACGCGGCAATGGCGGTCCGTCCAGTCCATCATCGGGGCGACGGACAGGCGCAGGGAAGCGGCGTAGCGGTCTGCGGGGGTGGCAGGCTGGGTCATTGGAATCTAGGCAGGCAGAGATGGCTGGCTTTGCCAGCGCGATCAATAGTTTACCTGTGCCGGATGAATGCTGCCCGTGGGGCCGGAACGAGTGTTGGAGGGGTGGATGCCCCCAGCCCAAGGGATTGCCCACCACGGGGAGGAGGCCTTGGTAGGGTTGGTCGTCAGACAACTGCCGATAACGGTGATCGGCCCTTTAGCGCATGACCTTTCTGGCAAGGTCGCGCTTGCTTCGTTGAAGGTCATGCGCCACCGCGCCGATCATTCGTATCGGCAGTTGTCTGGCGACCAACCCTACCGGCGTCGTGCCATTGCCTTCGTCAGCGCCAGCGCCAGCGTCACCCACGCACGGTACTCTCGACGGACTGGTATTCGTTGCCAAAACCACACCTATGCGTTTCCTGCACCCTTCCACCTTCGACAGCACCACCGAACAGGGAGTGCTGCGCCTGTCGATAGCCGCCTCTTTCGGTGTCGCGGCCATTGCCGTCGCCTTCGGGCTTTATGCCAATTCGTCGTTGATCATCTTCGACGGCATCTATGGCCTGATTGATGTGGTGATGACCTGGCTGTCGCTGCTGGTGGTGCGGTTGATCAGCATGTCCACCAACGTGGATTCACTGCAGTCGCGATTGAACCAACGGTTCACCATGGGCTTCTGGCATCTGGAGCCAATCGTGCTGGGGGTTAGCGGTACATTGATGATCGGCGCGGCGATCTATGCAGGTGTGAATGCGGTGGACGCCATGATGTCCGGCGGCCGCGAGATCGCACTGGGACCCGCCATCGTATTCGCGTTGATTTCCATCATCGTCGAAGGTGGCCTGGCGCTGTTCGTGCGCCGTGCCAATCGCGCGATCCGCTCGGAGTTCATCGCGCTGGATGCGAAGAACTGGATGGTGGCCGCAAGCATGTCGGCGGCGTACCTGGTCGCCTTCGGTGGCGGCTGGCTGTTGCGCGGCACCGAATGGGCGTGGCTGGTGCCGTACATCGACCCGGCCATCCTGCTGCTGGTCTGCCTGTTCGTGGTGGTCGCGCCGCTGGGTACGGTCCGCCAGGCGCTGTCGGACATCCTGTTGATCACCCCCGTTGAGCTGCAGGCGCATGTGGATGAAGTCGCACGCGGCATCGTGGCCAAGTACGGCTTCATCGAGCATCGCAGCTACGTCGCAAAGGTGGGGCGTGGCGATCAGATCGAACTTTTCTTCGTGGTGCCGGCGAATGACCCGCCGCGACAGCTGGTCGAATGGGACCAGCTGCGTGACGAGATCGGCGAGGCGTTGGGGGAAGAATCGACCGACCGGTGGTTGACGATCATGTTCACCACAGATCGAGAATGGACGATCTGATCGCTCAGAGCATCATGCCGCCTGCAGCCCCTGCTTCCACTGCCGCGGCGACTGCCCGGTCTGCGATTTGAACGCGCGCGACAGCGCCGCTTCGCTGCCATAGCCCACATCAATTGCAATCCGCTTGAGCGGTTGTCCTTTACGCAGCGCCTGCTGCACCAGGCGCGTGCGCCAGCCCTGCAGGTAGTGGCCGGGGGTGCTGCCGATGGTATCGCGGAAGCTGTCGGCGAAGGCGCTGCGCGACATGCCGGCACGCTGGGCGAGCGATTCCAGGGTCCATTCCTGCGCGGGCTCTTCGTGCATCGCTACCAGGGCATGACGCAGGCGCGGGTGCGCCATGCCGGCCAGCAGGCCGACGCGTAGCTGGCCGCTTTCCATCAGCGCGCGCAGGATCTGGATCATCACCACTTCGAACAGCCGGTCCAGCAGCGCCTGGCGACCGCAACGCTGGGCGAAGGCTTCTTCGAACAGCACCGAGAGGATGGGCTGGCCACCGTACAGTTCGGCGAGCGGCAGGCAGATCACCGGCGGCAGTGCGGCGGACACCGGGTTGTTGCCGCCGCCCTCGAACTGGAGGTGGGCGCAGGCGAAGTCGGCGCCGGTCTCCGGGTCGGTGACGAAGCGGTGGGCGAGCGGGCGTGGGTATACCAGCACGCTGGGCTCGGTGATCTCGATGACGCTGCCGTCGGCGTGCTCGACGCGGACCTGGCCGTCGCGGATCAGGTGCAGCTGGCCACGCTCGCCGTCGGCTGCGAGGTCGTTGATCCCGCACAACGCGCCGGCGTGGAAGACTTCGGCATTGACCGCGAAGCGGCCGAGCAGGGATTGCAGGCGGTCGACCATTTCGTACTCCAGATCAAGTTTGCTGGATGATATGTTGCCACACGTCCGATCCGGTGGCGCACAGTACACCTCACCAACCGGTCCATTCCTTACACAGCCAGGAGCTTCCCATGTCGATTGAAAAGGTTCTTTACACCGCACACGCCACCGCCACTGGCGGCCGCGAAGGCCGCGCCACCTCGTCGGACAACGTGCTGGACGTGCAGCTGTCCACCCCGCGCGAGCTGGGCGGCGCCGGCGGCCCGGGTACGAACCCGGAGCAGCTGTTCGCGGCGGGCTATTCGGCCTGTTTCCTGGGCGCGCTGAAGTACGTGGCCGGCCAGGCAAAGGTTGCGCTGCCGGCCGAGACCAGCATCACCGGCAACGTGGGCATCGGCCAGATCCCGACCGGCTTCGGCATTGAAGTGGAGCTGCAGATCAACGTGCCGGGCCTGCCGCGTGAGCAGGTGGAGGAGCTGGTGCAGAAGGCGCATGTGGTGTGCCCGTATTCCAACGCGACCCGCGGCAATATCGATGTGACGTTGACCATCGTTTGATGGGAGAGCGTGCCGACCAACGGTCGGCACCTACCATGGTCGAGACGTCGGTAGGTCACGACCGTTGGTCGTGACGAAAAAAATGGGCGGATGCCGGTCGCGTTGACCGTGCATCCGCCCATCCCACCGCGGTGGATCCCGTTTCCGGGATGCATTCGTTGTCCCGGTTATTTTTCCGGGGTTACCAGCTGCACTACGCTGGAGAAATCCAGCTTGCCGCGGCCGGCCTGGTGGTTCATCGAGTACAGGTTGCGTGCCAGTTCGCCCAGCGGGATCGAGGCGCCCACGCTCATTGCCGCTTCCACGGCCAGGCCCATGTCCTTGAGCATGAGGTCGCTGCCGAAGCCGCCGCTGTAGCCTCGCGAGGCGGGGGCATTTTCCAGCACGCCCGGCCACGGGTTGCACACTTCGGTGGCCCAGCTGCGGCCGGTGCTGACCGCCATCATCTGCGACAACACCTTCGGGTCCAGGCCGTGCGCCACGCCCAGGGCGATGGATTCGCCGGTCACCGCCATGATCACGCCCAGCGCCATGTTGTTGCACAGCTTGGCGACCTGGCCGGCACCGCTGGCACCGACGTGGAAGATGTTCTTGCCCATCGCCTGCAGCAGCGGGCGCGCACGCTCGAGTGCGTCGGCTTCGCCGCCGACGATGAAGGTCAGGGTGCCGGCAGCAGCGCCGGCGGTGCCGCCGGAGACCGGTGCGTCCAGCATCTGCAGTCCGCGTGCGGCAGCGGCTTCGGATACCTTGCGCGCGGTCGCCGGGGCGATCGTGCTGCAGTCGATGACCAGCGCGCCACCAGGAATGTCGGCCAGCAGGCCGTCGTCGCCCAGGTACACGCTTTCGACGTGACGGCTGGCCGGCAGCATCGAGATGACCACTTCGGCGTCGGTAAGGGTGTCCAGCGCCGAGCTGGCGGCGGCGGCGCCGGCGTCGACGGCGGCCTGCACGGCGGCGGGCACCAGGTCGAACACGCGCACGGCGTGGCCCGCCTTGGCCAGGTTGGCGGCCATCGGGCCACCCATGTTGCCCAACCCGATGAATGCAATACGGCTCATGCAAGGCTCCTTTCAGGAACGGTGGCGCCGAGGTCGGCCAGCGGATGCGTGGCCTCGTTCCAGGGCGAAACGAAGAAGGTCTGCGCCCACTGCGGGGTCGCTTCGGCCAGTGTGGCCGGCTGCCAGCGCGGGCTGCGGTCCTTGTCGATCAACAATGCGCGGATCCCTTCGGCGAAATCGCCGTGGGCGGCGCTGTGCAGGGCAGCGATGTATTCGAAGCGGTAGACGTCGGCCAGGGACGCACCGGCGGCACGCTGCTGCAGTTCCCAGGCCAGCCGTGCCGAACCCGGTGCGCCGGCGGCCAGCGTCGCCTGCGCGCTCTGCAGCCAGGCATCGTCGGTCTGCAGCGCGCCGATCGCATCGACCACGGCGGTCACGTCGTTGCCTTCGCACAGCGCGTCCACCGTGGCGGCGTTGCGCAGCAGCGGGCCGGTGGCCGCGTCGCTGGCGTGCTCCTGCAGCAGGGCACTGAGTTGTTCGTGGTTGCGCTTGGCGTCGTCGCTCCAATGTACCTGCGCCAGCGCGCTGAACACGTCGGCACGCTGGGCCTCGGCGATGTGGATGTCGGCCAGGCCGGCGTAGATGGCATCGCCCGCGTTGAGCGGTGCACCGGTGAGCGCGAGGAACAGGCCGCCCTTGCCCGGTACGCGCGGCAGCAGCCAGCTGCCACCGACATCCGGGAACAGGCCGACGGTGATTTCGGGGAATGCCAGTTTCGAGCGCTCGCTGACCACGCGATGGCTGGCGCCAGACATCAGGCCGATGCCACCGCCCATGACGATGCCGTGGCCCCAGCACAGGATCGGCTTGGCATAGGTATGGATGAGGTAATCGACGCGGTATTCCACGTCGAAGAACTCGGCGGCATAGGCGTTGTCGCGCACGTCGGTGGCGCCGGCGTCGCGGTAGGCGCGCATGCTCTGGTACAGGCTGTGCAGGTCGCCGCCGGCGCAGAATGCCTTTTCGCCAGCGCCCTGCAGCACTACCAGCGCGATGCCGTCGTCGGCCGCCCACGCGGTCAGGCGCTCGTGCAGCAGGTGCGCCATGGGCAGCGAGAACCCGTTGAGGGTGCGCGGCGCGTTCAGCGTGGCGATGCCGATGCGCTTGCCATTGGCGGCGGGCCGTTCTTCAAACAGCACCGGCGCCTCAACGGTGGCCTCGGGGGTGCTCATGCGTTCTTCCACTGCGGTGCACGCTTTTCCAGGAAGGCGTTGACGCCCTCGGCCTGGTCGGCGCGGTCGAACAGGTCGACGAAGGCCTCGCGCTCGGCGACCAGCGCCGACGCATGGCTGACGCCACTGCGGGTGGCCTGGACCAGGGTCTTGCAGGCGGCCACGCTGGACGGGCTCTGCTTGCCCGCCTTGTTCGCCCACTCGATCGCCAGCGCCCTGGATTCGCCCTTGCCGACTTTTTCTTCGGCCAGGCCAATCCGCACGGCGGTATCAGCGTCGATGCGCTCGCCCAGCAGGATCAGGCGCTTGGCCCAGCCCTCACCGACCAGGCGCGGCAGGTTCTGGGTGCCGCCGGCGCACGGCAGCAGGCCGACGGTGGCCTCCGGCAGCGCGACCTGGGCGTGTTCTTCGATGATGCGCAGGTCGCAGGCCAGGGCGCATTCCAGTCCGCCGCCCATCGCGTAGCCGTTGATCGCGGCAATGGATACGCCACGGAAACCGGACAGCGCTTCGAAGGCTTCGCCGAAACGGCGCGCGGCCTCACGGGCCAGTGCCTTGTCGCCGGAGGCGAACTGCTTGAGGTCGGCGCCGGCGGAGAAGAACTTCTCGCCGCCACCGGTGATCACCAGTGCGTAGATGCTGCTGTCGGCATTGAGCGCGCCGACCAGGTCGCGGAGCGCGGACAGGCTGTGCACGGTCCAGGTATGGGCCGGCGGGTTGTCCAGGGTCACCACGGCGGTGTGGCCGTCGGCCTCGACCTTCAGGCCCACGTGTTCCTGTTTGCGCCAATCCATCATCGCAGTTCCTCTTCGGTGTTGAGCAGGTGGCGGGCCACGATCACACGCATGATCTCGTTGGTGCCCTCCAGGATCTGGTGCACGCGGCTGTCGCGCAGCAGGCGTTCGATCGGGTATTCGCGGATGTAGCCGTAGCCGCCGTGGATCTGCAGGGCATCGTTGCAGACCTGGAAGCCGGCGTCAGTGGCGAAGCGCTTGGCCATCGCGCACCACACGTTGGTATCGCTTGCACCGGCGTCGAGCTTGCGCGCGGCGGTGTGCACCATCTGGCGTGCAGCCACCAGCTGGGTGGCCATGTCGGCCAGCTTGAACTGCAGTGCCTGGAAATCAGCCAGCGGCTTGCCGAACTGGCGGCGCTCGCCCATATAGCGGCGCGCGGCGTCCAGCGCACCCTGCGCGGCACCCAGCGAGCAGGCGGCGATATTGATGCGGCCGCCGTCCAGGCCCTTCATCGCCAGCTTGAAACCGCTGCCCTCTTCGCCCAGCAGGTTGGCCACCGGCACGCGCACGTTTTCGAAGGTGATGCCGCGGGTGGGCTGGCTGTTCCAGCCCATCTTCTCTTCCTTGCGCCCATAGCTGATACCGGCCAGGTCGGCCGACACCGCGATGGCGCTGATGCCGCTGGCACCCGGACCCCCGGTGCGCGCCATCACCACCAGCAGTTCGGTGGCACCGGCGCCGGAAATGAAGGCCTTGGAGCCATTCAGCACGTAATGGTCGCCATCGCGCACGGCGGTGGTCTTGAGCGACGCCGCATCCGAACCGGCACCCGGTTCGGTGAGGCAGTACGAGGCCAGCTTGGTTCCCGAGGACAACGCCTGGCCCCAGTCGGCGCGCAGCGCTTCGGTGCCCCAGCTGGAGACCATCCACGAGGCCATGTTGTGGATGCTGACATAGGCCGCGGTGGACGGGTCCACGTTGGCGAGCTCCTCGATGACGACGGCGGCGTCCAGACGGCTCAGGCCGCTGCCACCGACTTCAGGATCCATGTACAGGCCACAGAACCCAAGTTCCCCTGCCTTGGCGATCGCCTCGCGCGGAAAGATGCCCTCCGCATCCCATCGCGCGGCGTGCGGCGCCAGTTCTGCCTGGGCGAAGTCACGCGCGGCCTCTCTATAGGCCTGCTGCGCTTCGTCGAGTTCCGTCGTCATCGAGTTGCTCATAAACACTCCGTGCCCTTGCAGGCGCTTACTTCAGGCTGATCGTGGTGTTGACGCCGTGACCCAGGGTCTCGTCGTCGAACCAGCGCGCGGTGATGGTCTTGGTCTGGGTGTAGAACATGACCACCTGCTTGCCATACGGACCCAGGTCGCCCAGCTTGGAGGCGCGCGAACCGGTGAACGAGAACAGCGGCACCGGCACCGGGATCGGCACGTTGATGCCGACCTGGCCGACGTCGATTTCTTCCTGGAAGCGACGGGCCGCGGCGCCGGACTGGGTGAACAGCGCGGTGCCGTTGCCGTTGGGGTTGCTGTTGATCAGGTCGATGGCGTCGTCCAGCGTTTCCGCTTCCAGGATCACCAGCACCGGCCCGAAGATTTCTTCGTCGTACACGCGCATGCCCGGCTTGACGCCGTCGAAGATGGTCGGGCCGACGAAGTTGCCCTTCTCGAAACCGTCCACCTGCGGGTTGCGGCCGTCGAGCACCAGCTTGGCGCCCTGCTCCACGCCCGAGGCGATCAGCGCTTCAACGCGCTCGCGGGCGGCGCAGGAAATGACCGGGCCGACGTCGGTACCGACCACGCTGCCGGCGCTGACCTTGAGGGTCTTGGCCTTGGCGACCAGGTCCGGCACCCACTCGCGGGCTTCACCGACCAGCACCAGGGTGGAGGCGGCCATGCAGCGCTGGCCGGCCGCGCCGAAGGCGGCACCGACCATGGCGTTGAGGCTCTGTTCCTTGTTGGCGTCCGGCAGCACCACGGCGTGGTTCTTGGCGCCCATCATGCACTGCACGCGCTTGCCGGCCAGCGAGGCGCGGTTGTACACGTGGGTGCCGACGCGGGTGGAACCCACGAACGAAACGGCCTTGATGTCCGGGTGATCGCAGATCGCGTTGACCACGTCTTCGCCACCGTGGACGACGTTCAGCACGCCCTTGGGGATGCCGGCTTCCAGCGCCAGTTCGACCAGGCGCATGGTGACCATCGGGTCCTGTTCGGACG